>Ga0209700_101424_pt1 | contig 49488 bp, 29 predicted proteins | sample SiratroredBW_FD_187528 | JGI IMG/M metagenome (GOLD analysis project Ga0209700, IMG submission 187528) | Root nodule microbial communities of legume samples collected from California, USA - Siratro red BW (SPAdes) (version 2) | ecosystem: Host-associated > Plants > Roots > Nodule | place: USA...
TTTTTTTTTTTTTTTTTTTTTTTTTTTTTTTCATTCTTAGAAATACTTATAAAGAAACTCATCCAAATGAATCTCATCATTGTTCCCATATAGTATAAGACTTTAATAGTAAAGGCAGATTTCATCTATTTGAGGGGACTTATTTAAAAACAAAGTATATTAAAGGAAAAAAATGCTTGGGTATGTGGTTGCATTCCCATCTTTTATGTAGTTATGATGAAATACACCACTTATTTATTTTTTCAGAAGATTAAAATATATTCTTTATTTTTTCAGAAAATTAAAATACATACAGTAATATTTTCTTAAACTTTTTGTTAAAATATGTTAATACAATCAATATCTGTCTAATATAATTAATCATATTTCATAACATATTATTAAATAAAAATAAATATATAATAAAGATATACAATAATCATAATAAGTTTCATTCCCATTTCCGGGACTGAGCTTTGATCCTAACAGATGGTGGAAACTGCTCAAACCCACAGTTGCTCTAGCCGAATCCTAGTGACTTGATAATGTATTATTCAATTAGCTATCAGGGCCTCCGAAAATGTGCTACCTCTGCCATTGGATTCTTCCAGCAGTCAACAAGTACAGCAGGATGTGAACAAAATTTCCCGGTCTATGCTGATCAAGCTATATAACTTTTGTACTCGTCGACCAAAGACAAATGAGGAATTGAGGTAGAAAGCTTAGGTTTCTTGATATTTTGATTTAGCTTTTGCTGTTTTAATGATATCTAAGATCATAATTTCAATCCCAGTGTCGTGGTTAGCATGTTTGGCATTCACTTAAACCGCAAGGATATCTATACAATGAAACCAAAAGGTTGGGTCAGTGATATGGTCAGTATAGAACATTCAGAAGGCTTAATTTAAGGTACTAGTTATTTGTCATACAACTCTGAAAAATCTATATAACGTTCAGGTGATTTTAGCTGCTGGAAAGATAATGATGGAAGAGGAGAAGACAACAAATGGGGCTGTCACTCGTCATATATTTAGCCCTCAATTTATGGTCAGTAGTTCCCTATAATGTTTATAAACAACAGAGTTGCAGTGCTGTTGTTCTATATAATGTCTAGTTAGCATTACGCTCTCATGTCTGTCAGTGATGTTTCTGTGTAGAACAAGGTAAAATGCGACCTAAATCTTTCTAATGAAGATAGCTACCAGACTTGGTGTATTGAGGATGTATCTCCATTCATCTTACCGAGAAAAGTGGGTTATGAAATTTATCAGTGCAAATTGGTAAGTATGGTGCCACCTTTATATGCCTCGAGAATGAAAAATATATGGTTTGCAAACAACTTTGGACTTGGTGGTATACGGTGTCTTTCTGGTATGATAATTTGTTGCTTTTATCCTTCTTTCAGATTTTTGCACCAACTTTGTTTGAGGAGCATTGGTCTTGTTATGTACTCGAGCCCAAGAAAAAGACCTTGTATGTGTTAGATTCGATGCATGATAGACTCTCAACCAGAAAGAAGAACTTGGATTATGCAACGGTAGTGTTGAACATTTATTTTTCCTTGAGAAAAATTTACATTATTTTTGTGAAATTGTTGTCCCTAACCATTCGTCTGGTCTAACCAATCTACTGCTTTTTAATTCAAAGAAACGTCGTTTTGAGGAGCTACTGGTATTAATGGATCCTGGTTCGACCAAAGAGAATGCATCAATAAAACTGGTTTACGCCGATGTTCCCAGGCAGCAAAACATGTGAGTAGTTTGCACTGTTCATTTATGTGGAGAAAGTCTAACATTCCTTAAATTTATCCTCTAAGTCATTATAATATATAGGTAATTAATAAATATAGTATATATTGATCAAATTCAAAAAGTATTTTAAAATATAATTCTTTTTATAGGAAAAATAAAACATTCACAAAAAGTAAATTATGTTCTTCGTCTACTCAACCAAGAGTCTCAATATTCACTATATGGTCTCAATACTCAGTATATGATTTGTTCACGTGTAATATATAATCATTACAGATTTAGATAAAAACGAAGACAAATATCACAAAAAAAAATGTAAGTTAGAGAGTTAAAAATATAGTTATAAAGTTTAAATTTTATATTTCAATCAAAATACCATAATTCATTCATCAATCATCTCCTACATCACACTATCATTATCACTTTTATACAATAACAAATGTTATACATACATGGACTCGTATACTAAGACACATGATGTTTGGCCCATTTCTCCTTCTTGTGGGATTTCTCCGGTTATGCCTCCTCGGATTTTCCCAACAACCACAACAAGTGGTATCATAAATACAACAAGTGGTATCAGAGCCGAAGGTTCGCACCGACTTGATGGTGGGGAGTGTAGAAGAGAGACTAAGAGCCAATGGTTCGCACCGACCTGATGGTAACCGGCTCATATGATGGGGACTCTCACTTGAAAGGGAGATTGTTGGAAATTCAAGTGCGAGTCTAAGTCCCACATTGAATAAAAATGAGAAAGTTAAGCAATATATAAGAAAGAAGACTCATAAATATATTACCTTAAGGTTTTGGGTTAAAGGTGGTATCATTTCCTTATGTATGTTTGACCAATTTATCCTTCTTGTGAGATCTCTCCACACATGACTATTTAAAGGGTATCTTCTTTTGTGAAGATATTATGTCTCAATTTCAAGTCATAACATCTCAACATCATACATAAACAATTATTTCATTTTTTATCCTTACAACGAAGTCATTAGTTATGGTTAATCTTCCATAACTAATATGGTCCATATAAAAATTCACTCTCAAATTCATATATCTAAATTGCTCAATCTAGCTTTTTCTCTTCAATCATCATGGTTAATACTTGGAATGACTTTCTACTCAATATTTGTAATCACCTCTTAGATGATATATCAATTGAAAGTTATAATCCTTAAGAAAACTCCATCCATCTCCTTTGTCTCATGTTCAACTCTTTCTAATTAAACAGACACTCCAAATTCTTATGATTACTGAACACATAAAAGTGAACTCCATACTAGTAGTGCCTCCAAATATTCAGTAAAAATACCATAGTTGCTAACTTCAAATCATGAGCAGGATAATTTCTCTTATATACCTTAAGTTGTATTGAATCATACACTACCCTTTTCTTCTCTTACATCAAGACACCACCCAATCGATGTCAGGTGTTACAATACACTTTAAAAGATTTACCTACATCAAGAATCACCAACACTGAAACACCGATCAACCTTCTCTCCGACTTTGTAAAACTTTGCTCCTCGAGAAACAAACACATTCTCAACAGTCCGAGGTTTACTGCCACTATCCCCAATCTATTGAAAACCAACCACATGAGCCACCCTCTTTTTAGGACAATCTTTGGCAAAATGTCGTTCCTTCTGGCATGAAAACCATTTAGATTTCCAAGTATGTGGCTAAGGAAACTATGGTGGAATAACTCATGTTCTATGTCGCTGAGGCCTGATGCCTTCATTTTCAGCTTGTTGAGAATTGCGTGTTGATGTCATGCTCTTCTTCATAGGACAAATTTTTAACAAAATGTTACATTTATTGTCATGGAAAACATCTCTTCTTCATCGTTTCCCTGAGACACATTTTGGTTATATGTGGTCCACCACATTGAAAACACCTATGCCTTCTTGACTGTTGCAAACGAAACTGTAGTGGAGCTACTCCAACCTTATGCTGCAGAGGCCTAGCACAAGACTTAGGTGGTTGTGTTTTAACCTTCCCATTGAACTTAAATGCTTTGTGCCTCTTGAAGTCAGTAAATCCCACCTGCACTTGAGGTTGACTAACAGAACAACTAGCTACAGATGCTCTAGCAGCATCCCATTGATGCATGGTAGCCTGCTATTTTGAGTCATAACCTTATTATGCTCTTGTATCGCCTTAGCCACCATTTTAATAGCTCTAGCAACCTCATTTATCCCTAAGAGGTGGGGGAGAGGGAGGAGGTCCAGGGGCATCCTATAATACACACAAAAAGATTTAGGAGAAATCTTTATGGTCCAAAACAACTATATAACCTACAAGGATAAGACGTGGAAAAGGAAAGCAAACAAACACTACCCAATCCTATAACAAAACAAACAACAAAATAAAGTCCTTTGTCTAAGTTCTAAGATTTATCAAAAATAGATATCTCGAGTTTAACTTGAAGTTGTATTTATTTATCAATACATCATATATAATTATTTCATCACATGATACCACTCATGCAACTTATAAGAAATATTAGAATCACACAAAATCAATAAAAGAAGAAAATGTAATATATGGCATTGTTTTGTTTTCGTGCTCGGCTCAAGGTTGTGGTGTCCGGTGCCAGTCAAACTCGAGAGCTCCCAAGGCTTATCTTGCCTGAAGCCAATCAAGTTGCTTCTAACATTATCAAATCTGAGACACGTGCCCAACATAGTTGATATGGCGCTCGACCCTATTGCATAATTTTCGAAGAAAACCTCCATCTACATATCATTTTGTCAACCAACACAACCCTTCCATCATAGGCTGATCATATTCATCTATCAATTCTATAATATATCTATTTAAAAATCAATACTTAAATTTTCATACCATTGCCATCAAATATACCAATACACAAACCAATTAAGCATGACTCCACATATCATAAACATTCAAGTTCTTGAACATTAAGTATAATCTATTAGTCAAAAGACATCAAACTTTACATAAATACCTAATCATTTCCTCAACTCCTAATTATCATTGAACAACACTTATCAACATTTAAAATCTACATAACTCATCAAACATAGTTCAAGCCCTCATTCACATAGAGAAATCAGTTTACATATCTAAACAATACCATTTTTAAAAACTGAAATAATAATCAATCTAAATTAAGGATTTTCATTCAATAAGCTAACTTGTAGGAAAATTTTGGAACACGGTAACCATGTCACCCTCGCATCCAGGTCTTCTACCTTAAGGTTCTATTTGAAAATAAAACTAACAATTTACAAGACATACAAACTAGTTTCCCTTACCGTAACTGAAGTAGAAACACTCATAGAGCTCCAATTTTAAGGGAACAGGGTACTCTAATTGCACCATAGAATCCTGATCAACGATCAGTACACATCATTAGAACCATTAATTAACATAGACTAATCTTGAGAATAAAAACTTCACATGCAATGGAAATCTACCTAGATTCAAGGAAAACTTACAAACTGACTCAAGGAAAGAAAGGAGTAGAATCCAACTTACTCAAATTAAACTTTTGATCAGACAATTCTATTCTAAACATTGTCACGAATTCAAAAGTGAACTCTTATCGTCAATATGACGAAAGACGGAGGTAGAATCATAGAAAGAAGTCAAAAAAAAAAAAAAGAATTTTTCTAAAAAAATATAATTACAATAAAATGAAATCTAAATAATTAAATTTTCTATTTATATAAATTTTTCACTTTAATAATAAAATACTTATCTATATTTTTTTATACCAATTCTACTTTAAATTATTTTTTAACTGTTACATAAAGTAATTTATTATTGGTGATAATAATATATTGTTTCTCATTGATGTTTTCAATGTTCGATAAGTCATGATTGTGGCATCTATGTGCTGAAATACATGGAAATTTGGGATGGATCGAGGAAATGGCAAGACAAAACCATGCCTGATTATCAATACGTGAGTATGAATTTTGTCTTTTACCAAGATAACAATGTCGAACTGCGACTTACATTAAAGATTTTACAGGATGAAATCGTGGAGTTTCGGCAACGCTTTATTTATGGATGGGTTCAACATCCTAAAAATGAGGTTAGAGAAAAGATTTTGAAGGCTGCAGGGGTGTGGGGAAAATTAGGCTGACTGAAATTCACTATCAAACTGTCTTAGAAATTTTAGTTATACACGGTTAAATTTCTTTAATATCAATGAAGTTTTAATTTTTACATATAAGGTTCATGTCACGCTGTTATAATAAATTGTGATCAGCAACCAAGTTATTATAATCACAATTTATTATAGCGATCTGGGATGCTATTTATTTCTGAGCCTAGAGATCAATATAAGGATTTACCGGTGTACTGTGTGAATTTAATAATTATTAATGATTAGATTGATCATCTTTAATGAAATTATTATACGTCTACCTTTTTTATAAAAATTTCACTTATAATGTTCACAATGAAAACTTATTTTATTATAAAGAAAATGATCTAACTACTAAGGTTTTTTTTTTTTTTTTTTTTTTTTTTATCGTTTTAGGGTAGTCTAAATTTAAGTTATTATCTTTCCAAGATTTCCTCTCTTTTTATAATTTCATTTGTCTTTTTAACAATTAAATAACTTATTATTATTCTATAAATGTGTGTATCGAATAGATTTTAATTTTCTCTCAAAGCAGTTATCAGTAATTTTTGGTAATTATCTTAATTGATTTAATAATGAGTTTTTAGATGTTATTTTTGTAAGGACTGATGCCCCTTTATTAAACAAGAGATTTTATTGGGTTCATGTTTTCTAATGACTTGTTTAAATTTATTGGACCTAATTACAATGTACGTACTTTTACACCTTTGGTTGCTAAAGACACTTCTCATATTTATATAGAAAACATCATTTATAGAAAACATTATCAATAATTGCAGTTTTGATTGAAAAGGTTTTGTGTTTTAATGAAAATAAAAAGCAAGAAACAAAAATTATACACTTTTGAGACTCATTAAAGAGTAATGTTACTATAATTGAGAATATTAAGGTGGAGTGGAAAGAGAAGAAGAGAGAATGATGTGATAAAAAGGGTTAAAGATAATATAATAAATTAAAAAAAAACATCTTTAATTTCATTTCAATAAAACTAAAAGTTAAAATTTGAAAATAATTAATTATAAAAATTAACTATTTTCAAAAATTAAAAATATTATTTAATTTTTCTGTTGATGACAATTCATAAAATTACATGAATTTAAAGAATAATTAATTTTTTTATATAATTTTATATTTATACATAATGTAAAAATATAAAATCAGTTTAAACCGATTAAAAATTAATTGCATTAGATATTTTAATGCAAATATTTGTAATGACGTAATAACAACATAATTATGAAATACAATTAATTTCTATTAGTAACAATTAGATCAAATTTTTTAAATTTTAAATTCAATTCAAAGATGTTAACTTTAAAATAATAAAATTGAGTGATTCACAGTACCAAGATTTTAGCTGAATTTATGATTTATTTCATTGATGTATAAGCACCATAATTAATCTATAAACCAAAAGTTGATGTTACCTTTTAATCAACCTTTTGATTACATATACCTTCATTAAAGACATAAATTAGTGTCTTGATGCTTTTTTTTAATTAACTTCAAATAGACGAATCACATAAAAATACATCATTAGGTCATTTTTTCACAATATTTCATCTAGTTAAATATAAGCAAACAGATATATACAATAACAAAACAAAGGAAATGATGCAATATTCATATGAGGATACGGGTGGAGAAAATGCAATATTTATATCTATGAGGGCATAATTGAGGATAAAACATCCAAATAGTACAATTTTATTTCAAAATTACTTATGGGTATTTTTTTTTTTTAAAAAAAAAGTTACATGAACAGAAAAATCATGTCTAAAATGTGACATTTTTTTTATATTCTTATTGAACTTGGAGCACAATTTTTAATTATTTCTTTTAATTTATTTAAAAATCGTGCTTATAATTACATTTTAGTTTTTCTATTTGTAACCATCACTTGTGTAAATTAAAAAGGAAAAATAGAGTGGAGTTTGAAAGTATAACTTATCATTGTTTTAAAAATTTAAAGTTACGCTTGTTTCCTAAAAACTTGCTTACAAATAAAATCTTAAATTAAAAAGAAAATTTAAGTTGTGCTTTTACGGAGTTCGGAAAAAAAATTAAAATAATGCTACAAAACATAACTTTAATGAAAAAAAAAATTGTACTTAAGTACGAATCTTTTTATGAAATCATTCTTTTAAACAGATTTATTTAGGCTTCATTTAAATGTAGTTTATTATATATTTCATCTCCAAATAAAATTGCACCATTTCGTTACTTTTTTTTCCATGTCACAGTCAACTAACCCAAATACAGTAAAAATCATAGTAAACTAACCTAATTACAGTAAAGTAAAAGGTGAGAGAAACATTATAAGGAATTTAGTGTATTTCCCTAGACAAGCTAAGCAAAACTTTAATAGACCTAAAGAGAATAATAGAACTTGAGAGTGACTTCTGGATAAGAAACTAACATTTGTTCATACTACTTCCACACATGAAATGTTGGATTGATGCAATGGAAATCCTAACAAATAACAGTGAGGACCGTGAGCCAAATTTACAGAGAAACAAGAAAGTGGTGCAAGCAATGAGCCTCAATGAAAGGTTCCACCAATTGTTGCCATAACAAAGTTTTTGTATTAAAACTTGTGTGATTTGATGCAAAGATGTCACATGAGCTGAATGACGATAAGAAGGAAAATGAAGTTCGTCAATCAATGTAAATTGTAAGTAAATTTACAACTTATCCAAGTTTTGTTAAAAAGATTATGTACTGCTACAGAAGTTGGGCAAAACAAAGACAATTATACCAGATAGGTATCCAAGAGAAAATAATAGTATAGAAAGTTATATTCTAATACAAATTGGTATAAATTCTGTGCCAAGTGAAATGGAGTAGGATCTTTAAATTATAGACTGTAATTTTGATAGAAATTTCATGCCTATGCAACAGGAGATGAGAATTTTGACAGAAATAAGTTACAGGAAGTCGTATAATTGAAGCTTGTCATGCAGTAACTACGCATGCATTCTCCATCGACAAATAACACTCGAGTTTTTTACTTGGTCAAATTCAAGCTGAAATCCCAAAGTTTCTTGGCCAAATCAGCGTCAGTTCCCTGTGAGGTTGTTTTGGCCACATTACTGTCTGAAAAATACTTGCCACTAATTCCCTTCACTTGTGGGTTCAATGCTACATAGCATGTTGTTGCTGCTCCCTGCATTACAAGGTCAACAAGCAAGGTCAGAAGAATCTCATACTAAACACAAGGAATGTTGAATCCTCTTCTTGGTTTAAAAGAGGACATTGTATCCTTATGGATACTGTAGCTAGGTAAATTGTCAATTATTTTCAGGTTAATTTCATAATAAATGTTCTTAATTGTATTGAATCTAATCAAGAACAAATAAATGTTTGGGAACTCAAATGAGTATTGATAATCATGAAAAAAAAGATGGATTCTAGAATAATGCCCTAAATAACAGCATAATAATGTCCAACATTTATAATGATTACCTGCTGGACATTTTTTAACACGAGTCTACCAATAGCACCAACTATACCTGCACAAATCAAACGGAAATATAAACATAAAACTCAGCTAGTCATTATCTCCAATAGAGAAATTGAACAAATTTCATGGAGGTGAATTGATATAGAAATTAGGCGTTGTAAAACTAAAAGATCATTTCCAAGTGACCACGAGAAGTGCTTCACATGAATGCTCAAAATTTTCTTCAGTATGCCCCTATTCAATATTCAGAAGGGCTGACTGATAAAACACTTGATCATAGACCTGATGTAAGCAGCAATATTGAACAAGACAGGGAACAGTTATAGACTTGAGTCCCAAACTCATAATCTGGGTCTACGTGTGTTTGAATTAAAATTAAGTTGAGTTGAACTTAATTAAAGTTGAAAAAGAAAAACTCATTATAGTTGGCTGAGGAGCTGGTTCTAGAACAATAAGACCATTGTTTCTTTCATTTGAATAAAAAGCTTTAACACCAATTTTCATTCCTGGCATTGGTTTATGATAAATATTTGTGTACCAAATTTTCGACCAAAAAGCAATGTATACAAATGCGAGCTTAACTGCATTTTAAAAGGCAATTGAAAGTAAATAAACACGATAATTCAGAATAAATCATTTAGTGTAGCAAATCTCATGATCTATACAAGTCCTAGACAGGACATAAATAGTAGAATGTGGTAGTTACCGTTCACTGCAGTGTGACGGAAAAGATTGGTGGTAATTGCTCCAGGATGAAGAGAATTTGCAGAAATGTCCACCCCATCTTCCTGTTCAAGATGAAACAGGAAAATTTTCATACAAAAAAAAAACAGCAAATGTGGCAAAAACAAAGTGACATCTTTACCAAGCAAACAAAGTAAGAGAAAGCCACTGAAAAGCAGAATGAGAAAGTTAAACGATGATACACGATTGCATTTGCTAGAAGGGATTCAAAAATTCAAGCTGTCACAAAACCTATTTGCCCAAAATTTCCACTGAAATTGATCACTAAGAAATATTGGTCATCAATAATTACCTACTTTTTTAAAAACAAGTAAAGATAGGTAAGCTTCAATTAATACTGTTTTTAAACAACTTATGCATAACCAGCAGGTATTAGAAAAGGAGTAGTGTGAAGAAGAAAAATACTGTTAAAATTAATTCTATATTAAATCCTAAATAACTTTATAGCTTCCGATGAAATAGTTGCATTCTTCAGAGCACAATGAATAGAGTGAATCAAAAAATGGAACAAAATTTAGCATAAGTCTGAATCTGCTAGTCCATTGCAACCTACCACGCAGGAAAGCAAAAGATAACTCAAAAATATAATAGAATTGTTCACATTAGAAACAAGACTGAAATAGAAAGGTCATGGCACAATCTGATTTATGCTTCAATCAGAAATATCAATTTCGTTATCAACAAACAAAAGCAAAAGAGACCATGACCGAACACATGAAACTAAGGACATCAATCTCTTGTTAATTAGCCAAAAGTTAACATAAATCAAGGATAATTATGCTAACTTACTACATCCTTTAATAGTCAGCTAAAACGTTGCACTATGAAGCAAAATAAAAGTACTATTAATCAATTATAGAGGAGAAGCCAGCACACCTTGAGACGTCTTGCAAGTTCATTTGCATGTAAAATGTTGGCAAGCTTTGACTGTCCATATGCACGCCAGTTGTTGTAACTGAACACAAGGAAGCACACATAATTAAATATACATGTCATATAACAGTTTTCCAATTGGCAAACACTACAGGTACAGGAATCAATTGGAAAATTAAAGTGAATCAATTGTTTCAGCTGTAAATGCGACTAAGAAGTGCATAGGGTCTACAATTATATCCATGAACATTTGATCCTGTTGAATATATAACTATTCAAACAAATTAACAAACAGAATATATTAGATTTTTGTGTTATTTTCTTTTAAATGAAAGTTATGTTAATTGATAGGATAAATCTGTTTTATTCTATTTTTTAGACATCATCTTCTAACAATTTATTAACTGATAGTTTTCCTGTTTTGCTCATGTTCTATAAATATGTTGATTTACATAGGAATGAAATTATGCATTCAGCATATACAATTCCTCATAAAAAATCCTATGAACAGGTTTTTTTTTATCAGATCTGGCATCTCCGACAGCATATGTTGTTGTAATTGAATTTAGGTTACACATTACCTTGACTCATCATTAATTTTGTCAAAACGGATTCCTTCAGAATATGCAAATCGGTGAGCCTCCGAAGAGACATTAACAATTCTTCCTTCTTTCTTAGTTTCACGTGAAGTTTTCTTCATAGTGTCCAACAGAAGATTTGTCAATAGAAAATGACCTGCAAAATTATATTAAATAAAAATCAGTATTAAGATCTCTACCGCATGCTCTCAGTCTGGGCATTTAATAGAACAAAAAAGTAGCTACTTGATGTTCCTAACTATAGTAATACACACATTCAAGAGAGAAAAAGAAAGGATTCATTCGTCTATGACTCTATATTGATCATCTGAGTAAGTAATTATCTACATAATCATAAAGATATGAATCATATGACCTACACTTACTACAAACTTCTGCAAGTGCCAAAATGTTATCGAATAACATATCAGTGAATATGAAGCAATGTCACTATCAGTAATCAAATGAACTTCCATATGAAAGAAACTTAGTTAGTTGGAGCTTGAATTATGCAATCAGATACCTATGTGATTTGTGGCAAACTGTAGTTCAATTTTGTCTGCAGAGAGCTTGAAAGGGCATGCCATAATTCCTGCGTTGTTGCTAACCAAACCAGAAAACAATATTATCACTGTGCTTTCTTGAATGATCGGGATTAAGACATATCATTTGCAACACAGGCACACATAATGAGAGAGAACTAGTAACTAACGACTTCATTAAAGAAACAGTGATAAAATAAACAGTGAATAAATAGTTGATAATATGATTCATGTCATCTCCTCTTCTTACATCAAGATGTTCAATGGAAGACCAGAAGACTTAAAATCTGATGCAAATTTATTGACAGAATCCATTGAACTGAGATCCAACTCCAGGGCATCAACTTTTGCAGAGGGAATCTCCTTAAGTATTGTTTCTTTGACCTCTTTAGCAGCAATCATATTTCTCACACCCATAACCACATGGACACCTCGCAAAGCAAGTACACGTGTAGTCTCAGTGCCAATACCACTGGATGCTCCTGTTACCACAATGGAACATTCCAAGAATTATTTATCATGCTAATTGCAAGCATTCAATGAAGCATACATATGCAAAGACTCCGGTTTTTGTTGCACTTCAATTGACTTCTAGTGATGCAATTTTCTTAGGCCAAATTATATAAAGTCAACTCCAAAAAGGAACGAGTTCAATTTCGGTTATGGATCTTCATTGAAAAGGCCTGAAACTGAAAATCACTCCACAAGCCAATATCTGATGCAAAGATAAAGTATACTACTTCCTAGTTGTCAATTGAAACCCCAATTTAAATCCTTTGCTCCATGCAACATATAGCACACAAAACGTTTATTCAACAATAGGGCACACTAAAAAAATCATTAACAAGATGAACAGATTAATAGGTAAAAAAGAACTACCCTGTGGCCTGCCTAGCTATAACAGAAGACAATTGAACCAGAAATTTAAATATTTTTCATTTGCTCAGTCAAACACTTGACTGGATACAAGAAAAATTGCATAAAAACATATGAATAAAACGAAGATTTTTCATACCAACGATAAGGACAAAAGAGCGTCAGTAAGATCAGACAAAAAGGTCATCAGGGCCAAAAAAAAAAAAGAATTTTTTACATGGGTGGAAGATACCCATGAGGGAAATATATAAGAAAAAGAAGAAAAAAATGGAAAAGAAGAAGTGAGGAACCTGTAACAATGGCAGTGAGACCAGTTCCATCAAGACCTTCAGTGACTTCCTCTGCAGTGGATGATGATGAAAACCCAGAAGGCCCCTTTCTGCTGAATGGCCACATCTTTCTCTTTCTCTCTCAAATGACAAAATCTATCACACAAAGAGAAATGGAACCTCCTGAAACTGAAACAACATGGATATATACATATAAATAGGTAAAACTGCATGTATTACATTTATTGCTTCTCCAATCACAAAAAATAGAGTTTTTATAATAATTATATTACATATTATATCCATTGCTTCTCCAATAACAAAAGAAAAAAACATGAGAATTTTTTGTTATTTTTATTTTGTATAATAATCATATCTTACATTTTATTGGCTGCCCAAATTACTTTTTATTTTACATAACAATGTAATAATTATGTTAAAAGAATACATTAGTCAAGCCTATGTTTGGAACAATACCTTTCAGAAAATAATTATCTTCATAAAAAATATACTTTTTATGATAAAATATATTATTTTGAATATAAAATTTTAGAAAAATAAATAGATATTTATAAGAATAATTTTATCACTTGAAAAAATATATATTTTAATTTTTTTTAAAATAAAATTTTGAAAAAAATTATTTTTCACTTCATGTGTTTATTTTTAATAGTCTTTCCTTAACTTTATTTTAATTAGAGTGTAATGAGCTTAATTAAAATATTAACTGGAATGAGGGCATCATCAAATTAATAGAATTTAGTAAGTCGTTGATTTAAACATTGTTGAGTCAGTCAAAATTAATGAATTATTAATTCTACTTAAGTGGATGAAAAAACCAATAATATAATTAAAATTGCATGGTGACTTTTTGTATAAGATGATGTAGTATAAAAATGTATATTAAAATTTTAATGCTTCGAAAATAGGTCAAGTTTAGCCCCCATTATATTGCGTGTGTATAAAGAGAAAAATAATAATAAAGAGAATGTTGTCATCCAAAGAAATTACACCTCTAACTTTTAGTGTCATTCTCAGGGATTGATTTGATTGCAGGAGAGGTGTTAAGCTTTAATTCGTGGGGGAAAAGAAAGTGGCTTAATTTGCTTTGAACTATTTCATATTTTGATTTTTCAAATTAGTTGAAACAACAAAGTTGTATTTATCACGCAACCAAAAAAAACTGTATAAAAGATTTGCACAACTAAAATCTATCGAAACCCGTACTTAAAAAAGTAATTTGTCAAATATAATATATTTCAAGTCAAACAATTGAGTTAAAAAAAATGTACATGTTTATATTGAATATATATATATATATATATGATAAAAAAACTTAATTCAATCTAATAAGACAGCAAAATTGTTTCCTCGAAAAACATATTACGTATTTAATACTTAAATTTATGATAATAATGAATTAAAATTTATAATTTTAGTCTAATAAATTTTAACATTAATGCAGTTTAAGATAGAATATTCTTTTCTATAAGTTAAGCATAAATTATTCTATTTACTTTCATAAAAAAAATAATTTATACATAAAATATCAATTTCTATAAATTTATGCATAGAGAATAACTTATGAAACAATATGCTTAGGATGGGAAAAGGCGGAACAGTTCGGGTTTAATTATTTCATTTTCATGTTTGATGTAAAATTTTATCTTCATCCAATAGTTATATATATTTTTGTCTTGTCGTCTTTTTATTAAAGAATAGATACCTTCCTACATACAATTGTATTTACAATTTTATTATTTTTAAATATTAATTAAATATTTTTTTAATTACATTAAAAAGTTTAATATTATTAAATATTTAATATTAATATTAAAAAGTTATAATTATGTAAATATTAAACAAAATATAAATAAAAATTAGATAAATATTATCTTTATATCATTTTTTTTTAAATTCTATCATATTAACATTCAATGAGTGTAAGTAAAAGAAACTCATGGCCCATTCAAGATGTGTGTTGCTTTAGAAGATTCAACAGGAGTTTAATATCCATTAACTTTATTTATGAATTAAAGTGAAGAGATGTTTCAATAGGAGTATCCCCACATCATAGTGTTATGAGTTAATGTCTAACCAATCCACCAAAATTTTCATTTCATTTCTACTCAAATTGTGTACTGTGTGATCAAATTGTGAAATTATTTGTTTGATGTGATGTGAACAAATATCTTCACTCTTTTTCATTGAATTAATTATTATATTTATTTTCTTTATGTAGTCAAAAAATAAATTTTTATCCGTGAAAACTGAATACCAAGAAGAGAAAACGGTTCACTCATGGCAGCACTGAAAATTATTTGGACAAAAGAATGGGAAATACCAGTATTTTTTCACGAATTTTGGATTCTCTATTAATAGTTTTTTAGTATTTTTCTATTATTTTATATTGATTTTGTACGATAGAAAGAGTACTGACAATATCAAAATGATAAAAGAATAATCTGAACTTACCCTAAACTTACCTTTTACTTAACAAATTATTTTATTTCTTTATTTCCTGAATGTACGAGATGAGAAACGGAGTATTACAATTGTGATACTATATTTTAAAATAATTGATTATTTATAAATAATTTTTTTAATTTAATCAAGTGATCTAAAGTAGTGACTTCAAAACATTTGGTCATACGTGACATCTTCTGCCTATAATATTTTTATTAGCATCTATAGGACTAATTTAAAACTATTACAAATGTAAGAGATATAAAATATCAGAAAACACAAGTTCCAACCTAGGATTCAGTTATTTTAGTTGTTGTTTAAGTTTCCAAAATTTAGATAACAAATTATTATTTCCGAAATCGACGTTCTATTAGTCCTTAGTTCTTATAATTATCCTGAGAGGTCCCTTTCATGTTTAATATAATGGATATCACATTTTATGAATGCAATAGATTAAATTAAATTTTTTTGAAAAATATTTATTTTATATTTCTGACCTATTTTTTTCTAAAAAAATTATTAGTTATTGATATATTGTACTTTCACTAGACACGGCATGCTTAACAAATTGGGGTGGAATCTTGATCTATAGGGTTAATAGGGCCAATTTAGTCGGTTCTGGACACCCCATGAAATGCTTCCTGCACCCATCAAATTTTCAAATCCTTGTGGAGTGTGGGGTGTATTTCGAAATGCTTTTCTCTGAAGTGTTGTATTCTGTTATGGAATGTTTAAAATTTATTTTTTAGGTTTTAGAATTACAAATTTTGAAAAAAAATTAATTATAAATAAAAATGTATTTCAGATGGTATAATTTAAAAATACATTTTAAATTTAACATACATTTTAGATTATATAATTTTCAGATTATAAAACATTTTTTTGACGCCAGATATTTACATGATTTCCTTTTCACCCTTTTACTCAGTTGTGAAACCAACTTCAATCAGCCACATAATTCTAGAAATTAAAAAGTTAGTTGTGAGTCCTGCCATGTTCAGCTGCTAAATACTCTGTCGAGTACTCATAATTCATGATTTCAAGCTCTTCTCTTCTTCTCCCTATAACCTACCCACATGATCTCTTTATACCACTTTAAGAAGAAGGATCAAAACAAAATTCAATTATGTACTCTAAGAATAGAACTTAGAAGCTTAAATCTTGAGTAAATTTATTTTTTGTTATTCTTTAAAAACTGAGAACTTAATAACTTAAATTTTAGTGAATTTTCTGAGTTCCACAGCTATTTTCTGAGAACATCAGTATCTTATTATCAGCATTTAACATCACTTACTTATCTTCACTATTTGGTTTTTGTTTGTTATGTAAAAAAGAAGAACAACAACATTGATTTGATATGTACAAGGAGAAGAACAACAGCAATAAGAAATCTAAGGCCAAATACATCCACCAAGTAAACACTATCACACACTAACCTGCAGGAAATTAAGGTTGAAGACGTTATAAAAGAAAATGAAATTACATAAGCAAAAACAAGCCTCCTTGATCTTGATCAGTCCTTGTCTTTGTGAGGAGAGTAATACAGCTTGAAAACTCTAGGAAGATAAACAGGCAACAGAAATCCAAACAAATTGTAACACCAGAAGGCCATATTAGCCACAGCAAGCATTCTCCCCACATAGATCCTCCTTGCAGACCCACTGTGCTCTTCATTCACCTTGTTGATCTCACTCCGGAGCCAATCCACAAGGGTGAAAATCCTCCTTGAATTGTAGAAGACAGGCACAAAAGCTCTGATTGGAATTGAGAACCCGCCAGAGAATGTCACCCCTTCCATGAACACTTGGCTGGCCAAGAGGAAAACATGGGGTGCAGCTGCCTTGATCCCTTCCTTGTCACCCTCAAATATCCCATCTAAGATATAAGCAATTGGGGCAAAAAGTCCAATGATGGCCGCTATAAATATATAAAGGCCAAATATTTTGTTTTGGGGGTTGAAAACTGGGGGTTCCTTTGATGAGTGAAGAGATGGAAAAGCCACTTTAGATAGGAAAAACATGTAGACTACCGAGAAGGCCACAAAGGCAAAGTCTTGAGGACCAATCATGCCACTTGCAGAGAGGACAATGACCACAGCCAAGCAATTGAGGTGGCGGAAGGATGGGAAACCTGATTTCCTTGGTGTGGTGATGATGGTCTTGTGAAGTCCATGTTCTTGATGTTCTTTGTGATCAACTTGTTCTTCTCTTGGTAAGCTAATGTCGGAGCCAGTTGGACCAACACCACCAGACATTTTGTTTGTGAAGCTACTGAGAAAATGTGTGAAAGGAAGGGATGGAATTTTGGCTTGGCCAATGTGGTTTTTCTTTTACCAAAATGAGAATGAAGATGGGAGTCACAAGAAGAGGTGGAAGATGGTTAGAGTAAGTGAAAAAGGTGTAAGCTTTTTACAATTTAAATGAATGAAATGGGAATGAAACTGATAGAAGACATGATAAGGTTGGAGGGTTAGCGGTGGAGAAGTTTGTGTGGGTATGTGGCATGCTTAGGTTTATAGTAATGACGCGTGTACTTAGTTAATAGTGGATGTGGCACTTTAAGGAACAAGGATATGTAGAAGAATGAGTCTAGACCCTGTGATGTCTGCACTCAATGAAAATCACCAGTTCAGATTTTTTTTCTGATTTTTTTTTTTTTTTTTTATGAGAAAAGGTCCCCTAAATGCAATTCTCATCGCAGAGGGATAGAGAAGTGCATTGTTTTGAAGTAATGAATGTGGGCACAGAAAAAAATATAGATTATTTAATTAAACATACCATAATAGAAGCTGTATTTCTTCTGTATGGAGATACAGAAATGAAAAGTCAGAACTTTAATAGTAACTTGTTACTTTCTTAACTAATCAAATAATATAATTATCTTTTTTAAATATAAAAACATCTTAACTAATTTTATCCTATTTAAGGAGGGAATGGGAAGTGCTTTGTTTGAAGTAATGAATGTTGGCACAGAAAAGAATATAGATTTATCTAATTAAACATACCATAATAGAAGTTGTATTTCTTCTATATGGAGATACAGAAATGAAAAATCAGAACTTTAATAGTAACCTGTTACTTTTTTAACTAATCAAATAATATAATTACTTCCATTTTCAACATATATCTTTTAAATATAAAAACATCTTAACTAATTTTATCCTATTTAAGGAGATTATTTTTAAAAAATTATTTAATTGTAATTTTATTGTTAATTACTCATTTTAGTTTTTATATAAAGTTTTAAAAATGTATTTTTGATTTTTTTAAAGATATATTATTTTATGATTGAATTGATATAAAGAAATCGGATTTTAATAAGAAAAATGATAGACTGAATATTTTAATTAATTTTAAGAAATTAAAATAGATTAATTTTCTATCTGATTTATAGTAAAGATAAAATTTATTTTATACATCGAGTTTGACACCACAAACAAGGATTCTATATATCTTTAATTGTATTTTAATGATACTATATAAAAATGTATGTGAAACAAATAATGAATGTAAAAAAATAAAAATTAATTTAAAAATACTTTAATTTATTTAATAAAATCACCATATACTTTGAGAATCAAAGAGTTCATTTTGTCTCCTCATTAAATACTACCACTGTGTACTTAATTTACAGTACTTTAAAATAAAATTTAGACTTATAATATTATTAATTAAAATAAAATAATTTTTTTTTATTGTTTGCAGAAATGATAACATTGAATAAATATCAAAATATGAGTCCATTATAAGTTACCTATGTTTCTTCACAACTAGTTTTGTTAAAGATTGATACTAAATTAAATGGTATAAAAACTAAATAATTTAAATTAATTGAGTTGAATTATTATATAACTTTAAATTTTAAAAATTCAATTACTCTTAAATATTTAAACTGAACAATAATATATGAATTAAAAAATTTATTTAAATAAAATATTCATTAGTTATTGTTCAAATAATTAAACAATAGTTCAAAATAATATAATTCGATTTACTTAAATTACAATATAATTTACTTAAATAATTATAAAGTTCAGAAGAACTTCTACAATTTACTTCAATATTATAATAGTTGAATTTTGCATTTTGTGTATTTCTATTAATAACAATTCAATTTTAAGATAAAGTACAAATTACTAATGACATACTATAATAGTGCATTTTGCATTCTGACCGTCTTCATGCTATAAATCACCTAAAGAAAAATTACTAATGACATAATATAATGTTCAACCAAGTTTATTTAATCTAAAAATATCTTCCTGAAGAGAAGTTGAATTAAATACATTGATGGCCTAATAATCTAGCAACGTAAATAAAGAAAATCAAACAAAAAAAAAAGTGATCAAAATAAAATTATTAATAAAAAAATATTCGTCGTCGAAATTTTGTTTATAATTTCATTATATATGTATTTTTGATTTAAATTATGAAATTAAAAAAGTACCTTTAAAAGATTAATTTTTTAAAACTTATACTTTATAAGCTAATTTATTAAAATTTAAAAGGATCAAATTTATTTATACTAATATTTTATTATATAATTCCATTTAAATTATACTAAAATTAGTTTTTTATCTGAACTTATATTTTAAAAACTTAATTTTAAATAAAAAAATAAAAATAAAACATCTTTATAAGTAAATACTCGTATAACAGAATGAGTCAGATTCTTTTAGTCTGATAGAGTAACAAATAGGTACTACCATAACCACCAGTTGTCATCCTCGAGTAATCAAATTTCTACTAAGTTTTGGAGAGTCAATATTAAGAACAGAAAGCATTCTTTATACCTTCATAACCAGCCACAAAAAAAAGCATAAACAGGAACAACGGGGAAAGAAAGTGGCATGGAAAAAACTGTGGTGCTATGCATTATATCAGCAATAGAACTATTGAGACTTTATACCTTTTTAGTAAGTAAACAAGCCTACCACGAGACGAGACCGCTTGCTAGACCAATTTTTGGCCAGTGGGACAAGTTTGTAACTTGTATTGTAGGTGACAAATAACCATAAAAACAAGAGGATGCACTTTTATAATAATAACCAGACAAATTTATTACACAAAATTTTGGTAAAAAATGCCACAAGAAAAAATTAAACTTAATGCACAATCCCCTATTATGCCTTCATTTGAAGGAAAAGGACGGAATATAAAAAGACCTTCAGGCAAAACCTACCTCCAACTTTTTGACAGAAGACCATCGATAAAACTGGAACCTCTGCTAATAAATTAATTGGCGAGAAGTTAATCTATGCATATCTGTCATAATTAAATAACCCTTCTTCCTTATCTCTTACTACTAGGCTGCTGCTTTTTGTTTGGGAATGTACTTTATCTTCATTCCTTTTTCAGGCTTCGTTTTAGGTTTAGATCTTGCTACTCCAGATGTTGCAGGCAGTCGGTTCTCTTTACTTGCAAGAATGCCACATTTGTCCGCGTCAGAAGATAGATAAGCTGCTGCTAGTTCACAATCCTGTACCGGCTGTCCTCCACGAGGCTCAGAATCAGGTGTGAGAACCAATTTAACATGGTTTGACGAGATAGCCTCTTTCCATCCTGTATCACAATTTTTAATTAAATAAGCAAAATTAAGACCAAGCCCAAACCCTTAGAGTCTGTTTGAATATAAAGCTAGAAGAGCTTTCAAGAAATTCTCAACTGCGAAAAGTTCAATAGCTCTCAAAAATACTTCTAGCTTATATACAAACAGGTTCTTAATCACACTGCCAGTACAGTAAAATGAATATAATGAAGAAGGGGTAAGGATTACTTTGTGCAAGAAAGGATTTTGCAGCATGGCTGGATAGACGTAAGCTTTCTGAATCTACTTTTGCCACATTATGGGAAAAATTGTCCCCAAAATCAATATCACTACCCTCTACACTACACAACCTTGAACTACTTTGACCAGACGAATTTTCATCAAATTTTCCATTCATAATATCAGCTTCTGTCCCACCATTTTGAAGTGGAGATGGGTCTTTAGTTCCATGCTGGCTAACAGGCCTCCAAAGCTTAACCGTTAAACGACCATTGCTTCCTGGTTTCTCCTGAGCAGTATTCAGCTTGGACAGATTCCCTGCCAAGCAGTCCCGCTGGGGTGCCATAAAATTACCTCCGGAATGGCAGCAATTACCCAGACTAACTGATACAGATCCTATCAAAACTTCGTGATTTTTAACTTTGTCTGGTTCTTTCAGCAGTTTGGCTTTTAGAACCGAACCATTAGTTTCTGCTTTAGGTTTTCGACTCCAAACCTTACTGCCATTAACTACAGGAGCTACCCTAAGATCATGGCTGGTTCTATGCTTTTGAATAACTCCAGGCTTCGACAGTTGAGAATTCTGGCCTGCATTCAAACCATTGGCTCTAGCCCATTGTGATTTTGGTAGCCCTTGCCATCTGGCAGGCATTGCGCCCCGGCGATTATGTCCTTGTATGGTCTGCCGCTCTATATACTGATCAGTGTCACAATCATACCCTGACAGTGTATCCCCTTCTATAACTTCATCAGTGTCTAGGCAGTGAGAAGTTACATGTGGCGGAGGAGAATGATCCGCAAATATATCTGGATTATGTGCATCGAAGTTACATGTACCCAAAGATGCCTCTCCTGGCGATACATCCTCTCCTGCGCTGCTTATGTTCCCTTTAGTTTCTGTGTCGTCTTCAATTTGTTCCTTTACCTTGTGTTCTTTCTGTCTAAGCTTTTTCTGGCGTTTCCTCTCTAAAATCTCAGTTTTTCTATAAATAGAGAGAAAAAATAAATAAAGAACCTATTCACAATAACCAGTTTATAATAGAGTACATCTTAGCCAACATAGTACCTTATTACTGGCTTTGCTATTTAAACAAATTAAGCAAGGCACTAACTACCCAAACGATTAAAATAATGTAACTTTATTTATTATAGGTCATTAGAAGTTGCAGAAGCCATTCGAAAATTCAGACAAAACTAAAGAAAGAGACATATTTCGAATATAAGTCTACTCTGGTATCTAGAACTATCCATAAAGCCTGAGAGTAGACCATGGGTAAACTAAGAGAAAATTGTAGCATTATGATGTTCCGTCAGTGCAGTTAGACTATTAAAGTTTCGCTAAAACTACACATAACTCATGCTGAGTGAACATAACAAACACCAGTATGTTTCATTAGAACATGATCCTTGTTTATCAATTGGGAATTGTTTCTCTCGTGACATAAGGGCCTATAAAACCAAGTTAGGTTCTTTTGCTACTGTTTTTCATACGTATTGATTCAATGATTATATAAATTCCCTGCTTTCAGCTATTAAAAAAAGGGTACCTTTTCTGAGCAGCTTCTTCCTCTTCCACAAGCAGCTTTTGGCATCTCAATGCTTCAGCGTCCTTGTCAGCAAGCCAAGCCTTCACCTATGTGAAATGAAATTCATATTTCATCATTACGGTAACTAAGAAATAAAAGATCATATTTCATCATTACTGTAACTAAGAACTAGTAAAGAAAGGTTATAATAAAATCAGGTCAGATCAGATATAAGCGACTGTACATGCAAGATATGCTATGAGTTTTGGTTTCACTGGCATATCGTTTTCAAAGGCATCATAAATCAAGCAAGGAGCTGAGTCAAATCTTAAGGTGACAAGATTAAAACTTTATAGATATTTTGGCATAACAGGATGCCAAAATATTGTTTCATATTAATTATCTTTTCACACTCTTCTATCGCCTCTTTGTATAATTGTGAAAAAAATGGACTGCTGTGGTACTCCTCAACTTATGTAAACTGTCAACATTGATAGAAGCATGGACTGTTCTGTAATTCTAAACCATTTCTTTTATATCCTTTCCATCACTAAAATCTCGATCGTGTGGAACAACTTTACTTGGGAAAAAGCCAAATAGAAGAGTAATGACGAGAAGTGATTTTATACCATTAATCTGATTGACTAATTACGGTTTTGTTCATAGTTAACGTTTGCTATAAATGAAGCATGCTTTTGAACAAACTAAGGTATTTGTTAATATAACCAACACTCCTAAAACCTTGAGCCATTTGGCAAAGAAGGCTCTTGCATGGCTTTATATCATTAACATCATACAATACTATGCCATTGAATGAATCCAACAACAAACAAGCCTAGACACCCACAAAATCACATCAGTGCCAACTACTAATCTTTACAAACAAAAGGGAAATGTGGCAAAAACCACATGAGAAAGAGGAAGAGAAGGTTAAAGGTAAACAGAACAGATTCTTGAGTTAGTAAAAAATTACCAGTTTCTGCTCTAGCAAGAAACTTGTGCAAGCAACTAGGTTTTTTTGTTCAAGACCAATCTTTCCGGCCTCTCCATCAAAAACATATCTTTGCATTGACACTGCTGATCCAACCAAAAATGTTTTTTCACTAGAATCATCTAGGATACTGAACAACTCTTGGGAAGATATGGGAAAACTAGAAGGCCTGGATTGAACAATATTCTGCAAAAACAGTAGATAGGCTGTGTTAATATACCGAAATAATGTACCAGCAAAAAATAGCCAGAATGAATAATTGATAAGCAAGACCACGTAATGTTTCTTACCAAAAGGGCAGAACCAGCCCTTAGATAATACTGTGGAAGAGAAGAAAATCCTTGTTTTCTAAGAGTTGTCAAAGCTTCTAAAATTGAAGACCCTGGAACTTCCTGGAATGCATTTGAAATGGGAAGAAAAAAGATAAAATATACTGTGATTAATTCAGGGAAAAATGAAAACAACAAAAGATAGTGCCATTGTATTTGTAGCTGTTTCTTATCCATTTAGCCTACAAAAGATAGTCTTGTCTGCAATCAACTATCAATATAAAAAAGACATAACTAATGATATTTCCAGACAAGAACAGAGAAAAGGCTTAAAAAATTATATTCAAATTTGAAAAGGCACCTACAAACCTTCAACAAGCGCAGGAAAGTTTCCTAATCAATATGGCAATCAAAAGAACTTTTATCAGTCAAAAAAATACAGCACACTGAACAATAGTCTAAGTGGAGGAGCAAATTTATGAAAGGATTCATCTCTAGAAAATCTATAATATGGCAAACCAACAAGAGGTTATCTTAATTGAGGTGACAATGTGAAATGGATGGAAAAGCTTATATCACTCAACCGCCCACACTTTCATTTCAACAAATCATAGCTTAACATATTTGGCATATCACCAGTACACGAGAAGGCAAATCCCATTAAAATAACATCGCATAAAAATAAATTAGTCAATAGTAAGGAGCGAAAAGATAATACCTCCAGCATCACATTCTTGAATGAAACAACTTCCTTTGCCTCTTCTACGGAGAGCTACACATATTATTAAATATCAGCAGGCATAAAACAATATGTATTCTACATATAACTGAAATTCACAATGATCAAAGGTTACCTTATCCCAATATGCCCCTAAAAGTTCCCTATTCTTTTTAGAATCCTACAATGTATAAGAAGCATTAGGAAAAAAATGAGGAAGACTTGGAAAAGAAAGATAAAAAACAGAAAACAATCTCAAGGGGGCAATAGCATGAACTACAAGCATCAATGTTTTAGATATTTGCTTCCGCTTATTATAAATACAAAGATAACCTTATCAAGCTTTTTCAACCGGTGCTGCACGCGTATATGTCTTCTATAGTTGATGGGAGAGCAAAATTCTCGAGAACACTTGTTGCACTTTTGTAACTGAACCTTCACAGGAGAGAGCAAAGGCCACCCTGGAAGTTCTGTAAAATGGATGAAAGTTTTCATCATAATGTCAAGGTTTAAATCAATAGCATCGGAAACAAGCTCAAAATCTACGTATGGTACTTTTACATACTATTCAGCTAGCCTGCGATAGGTCAGAGCACAAAGGCAATACAGTCCAGCAATTTTAAAATATCTGTTCTATTTTTCCTCTTTTTATTGACTTCTATGTTTTACTGTTGAAGGAAGGCTGTATATCACATGACTTCAATATAACGACAGGTTGCATATAAATGTCTTTAAAATGAACCCTTAATTCTAATAAAAAAAATTGCAAATACCTTGCTGATCTAAAGCATGAAGTAATTGAATCCACTGTACTGGGCTGTCACCGGCCCTAGGAAAGGAAAGCAAAGGTTCTTTTCCAATTGCTTGTCTGAATATTGTATCTAAAGAATCATTTCCATCATCTGTTTTTGTGAAACCGGTTGTGCCTGAGGCCGGGAGTTTTGCAACTGGCATCTATTCAGACAAAAATCTTACCAACAAATTTTGCTAGATTGCACTGCAGAAAGTATAACATCATACATGTAACCATGGGATGGGAACAAATTAAATTCAAAGGGAAATGGAAAAGATTATGACAGTTACTCATTCAACAAATTGAATTTCAAAGGAACAAATAAAAATAGCCAAAACATAACATATTGCCAGACCAATGCCAAAGTAATAAAAAAATTATCACGTCATATGAAATAGAAGCCCGAATCTCTCAACACATTAGATCGGTGAGAAACATAAAAGCATTTCGAAACTCAACAAGAGCACAATAGATCGATATAAAATCTACACTACAACCTTGTTCGGTGACTCCATTATCAAAGAGACTCATATTCTTGCATTGTCGATTGACAATCACTAAACAACCATAGTAAGATTTACAAAACCTAACACAATCTATCATAAACACGATCTATCATAAACATAATCGACCTCCTATATTCAACCTTCATTTTCATCCTCAACTAAGGAGACGACACTGAAAGGCGAATTTACTTTCCGAAAAAACTGTAATATAACGAATTCAAAGAACGTGATCTAAGATCGGGAGTGAGAAAATTAAGTGGAGTGACAGCAGATCACGTACCAGGGAGGAAGAGGAAGAGATCGCTAAGAGGCCGAACGGATTCTCTTGTGACGATCCGAGGCAGAAACGAAACGGCGCAAAGGGATTGAGATTGTTTGGATTTGGAAGAAAGAAAATCGTGAGAGAAAACGCGAGAAAGTAGCGAATGAGAGAGAACTCTCTGTGTTGTTCCTGCAGGCTGCAGTTGTAGTAGGGCGAAACAAAAACGTTTCTAACAAGAAACAACTTCAAAAACATAAAAAAGGAAATTAATAAAACAAATAATAAAATATATTGAATTAATTACTTTTTCCCTTTTTCTTTTACCCTAAGATTTCTACTTACTACTTACGCTCTCCCACAGCGCGTGAAAAAAACGTGGTATGGAATTGTGGTTCCGTTTTACACTCACCGCAGAACCAACCACTTACATTCCGCAGAGGAAGGAGTGAGTGGCAGCACGTGCCTGTTTGTGGGACTGCACGTGGTTTACAGGTAAATGTGAGTGTCGTTTTAATCTTTTCAAGTGGAATTAAACAGGATAAATTCTTCCTCCACCCCATACCCTCTTCCTGTACCTCCATATAATTTTTTTATTTCATAACTACCTTTCATAAAATTACATAAATACTCATATCTTAATAAAATCTTTCCCCTTCCCAACCGGATGACCAGGCTATCCGGTTTAATTTTTTGAAAATGAGAACCGGATGCACCCCCATCCGGTTCACAATTTCAAAAAACTATAAACTGGATTGCCTAGTCATCCGGGACAACCGGATGACCCGGCCATCCGGTTTACAGTTTTTTGAAATTGTGAACCGGATAGGGGGTGCATCCGGTTCTCATTTTAAAAAAAAATACAAACCGTCCGGTAAGAAAACCTTCGTCCGGTTTACATAAGCCATTCGCGACTTCCGTTCCTTCGTTATTCAAAATCTTTCAATTAATCCTTCATAGAAGCATTAGGTAACCAATTTATGATGTTTATTAGCAATTAGTAGGTGATATTGATGATTAGAGTAGTTGATTTGGAATTTAGGGGGCTGTTGATGGCGAATTTGAGGATTTTCCGATCTGCTGGGTTGAGAACCGGATGGAGTCGTCCGGTTTGTATTTTTTTTAAAAAATGAGAACCGGATGCACCCCCATCCGGTTCACAATTTCAAAAAACGAAAAAAAGGGTATTTATGTAATTTCATGAAGGGCAGTTGTGGAAAAAAATTATATGGGGGTGCAGGAAGAGGGTATGGGGGTGGAGGAAGAATTTGTCATTAAACAGCAACAATATGAAGAATTTGGGCTTGACCTTGTCCACTCGAAAAGCAGTTACTATTTGCACATGTATTTAACTTGATTTAACTTGTCGCATGGGATGTTGATTTAACTTGACAATCAAAATAATAAGCTTGATATTGCTAATTAATATTATTTTTTTCTTTAATAGCATTATACGGATTTAAATAAAAATAAAATCTATTTCATAAATTGTATTAATAATATATAAAAATATATATTTTTATATAAATTGAAGAGATGGACAAAAAATCAACAAAGATAAATAAGTATGAGAATGAATAGATTTTTTTATTAGAAAAAAATCAGGGTTGGATATATTCTCTCTAATTATTTTATTAGGAACAAAACAAATAATTAGATACATACAAACAATATGAGGTCTTGTTAAAAAAAATTATAAAAAAAAAAAATTGATTCTGTCATATAAACAAAATAATAGTTTTGTATTCATATCCTTTAAAATTTTCATATTCTTGATAAGACTCAGCTTGAATAAATATTTTTAAAAGATCGAGGACTCAAGGTTTTTATATAAATGTAGTCAATTATTTTGTGATGGAATTAAGAAGCAAATTTATAAAGATCTGAACACTAATTAAAATTTGGTGTAGTTTTGTAAAACATTCTAATAAGGAGAAAAATAATTTAAAACAAGTGTGAGAATGATGTTTATTTAGATAAATTAGATTGTATAACTGAGAGTTTTTGCTACATTTAATAAATGATCATCTTTCTTTTCAATTATAGTATTTTGTCGAAGAGTATTGACACATAAGTTTAATGTTCTATTCATTTGTTAAAAAAAAATTAGTTATGAAAAATTCAATCTCATTATCACTTCTTATTATTTTGATTGTTATCTCAAATTGTGTTTAAAAAAAATAACATAATTTTTCAAAATCTTCAATTGATAGTAATGAGTATGTTCCTTTACATAAACATAAATCAAATCAAAATATTTTTTAAATTTAAATTTATTAATAAAAAGGAAAAGTTTGTTTTGCTTTGAAAAAATGACAGAGCAACTAAATATCAACAATGTATCTTTAAATGTTTGAATTATTAAATTATTGTATATATAAATATTCATCACTGCTACAGAACAGAAACAAAAAGATTAATTTAATTTGCAAGTTAAAGTTAAATAAGTATGTATGTATGCAAGCAAACTTATAGATCATGATTATGCAAGTTTTCTTTAACAATGTCAAAACATGATTTTACACAATCTTAAAATAATTATTTTACATTTAATTATGATTCAGGGTTCTTCATTGATCATTTTGAATATTAATCCGGGTAATATCATCCTAACAGACCCTAATTCTTCTTATATTAACAAAGTAAAATTGATATCGAATTTTTTATTCAGATTAAAAAATCCTTGGTTCTTTCTTATACTTATTAGGTTTCGAAATTATCAAATCCAATAACGATATTTCCTTGAATAAAAAAAAATATTTTTGTTTAATTATATTGGTTTTTCAGACAGCAAACTAGTTACACTACCTATTAATACCAATTTAAATATTGGTCTTAATTATGGTGATCCTATTGAAGATTTTTATGTGTATAGAAGATTAATTGAAACAATTTCCAGATTAGACATTATTTTTGTAATTAGTTGCACTAAGTCAATATATGAAGAATTCATTGAGCATACATTTAATTACAATCAATAACTTGTTATAATAATTGAAGTCCATTTTAGGTTAAGGTCACTTTTTTATGACCATCATAAGTTTTTTTTTTTTTTTTACTACATGCTAATACAGACTGGAACAGTTGTTTAGTAGTTTTCTTATTGATTTTTCTAATTTATTTAAAGTATATCAGACATGTCTTGTTATCCATAACCAGCAAAGTTTGACTGTAATGATTATTTAAACATATTAAAGTTTCATTTAATATAATTATATTTTTTCAAGATATTAACTAAGCATTGTTTAATTATTTATAATCTCTCCCACCATAAGAGATTTAAATATGTAGAGATTATTGTGATTTTACTGGTGAAATTGTTCAAAAAAAAAAACTCTCATTCATATCAAAATTGAATATCAAAGAGTTAATATATTCAGAAATTCTTTTTATTATTGCCTTCAACCATTTTACAAGTAAGTTGGAAATCATAACTATAACCCTTTCTTATTTTTAGTCCTATATTTTGATTCAATAAATTATTTCATTTTATTTTTCTTTTGATATAGATAATATTGAGTTTTTTTCTAATCAAAGTTGTCGGTCTAAATATACCAAACTACTATTGTCATACACAAAACTTTGTGACTGTATAATGCATCAAAATTATATCACTGACATTAGTGTGACTCTAAGTCACAACAGTAAAGTGATAATGTTAAATTATCCTCCATTAATAATAAAACTTGCATTAAGGATATATATTTAATTACTCACTTAATGGACGGACTCGTCCACTAATTATTGTCAAATTTCAAAAGAAATTAAGTGATAAAATAAAGTTATTTAATTATATATTTTCATATATATTTTATTTAAATCTACAAATTAAAATTATTTTTAAAAAAGGTTAATATTTAAAAATTTATATTTTATGATACAACTTATCTATTTTTTTAAAAAAGAAAATATTTATACTAACATTTTGTTATACAACTTTATTTGATTATTAATTTAAAATTAAGTTGTTATCTAAATTGGTATTTTAAAGAATTATTTTAAATAATTTTATTTAAAATAAAAATATATATACGCAATATCAATAGATGCAGCCAGTATAAAAGAATATTCACAAATTCACAGTATAAAAGACCAATTTTTTGAATGAGACATCGGTTCTAAGTTAATTTTTCACCCTGTTACTGTTTTAATACAAATACAATAAACAAAATTATTTTTCCTGTATCACATTCTTTCCTATTAGTGAAATTTCTTGAATAGGTATATCTTATTTCCAAACTAGTTGATTGAGAAATGTATGTTGAATTCTCTTCTTAAATTGTTTTTACGTCCATTTTAAAGTAATTAGTTGTGCACTAATTTTCAGTCAAATTGATTCTAGTTTAAAGTTAATTTTGAATTGATTGATCTGTATTTTAATGTTTTCATATAAGATGTAAACTTTGAAATCCCCTGTAACATCTCAAACATTTCTAAAGTTATATTTTTACAATAAAGTATTATATAAGTTAAATGATTTAATATTTTTGAGAATAAACTATTACTAGGATTCTTTTAAAGTATTTAAATAATTAAAGGAATTATCAGAAGAAAAAATTTAAAAAAATTAAAGAAATTTTTTGAAGTATTTTCATTTTTCATCTCATGATTAATTAATAAAATTTGAATATGACACACACACACCCACACACACATATACATATACATATATGTATATATATATACATATGTATATATATATATATATATTCATGTTACATTCACTCTCTATGAAATTTGTATCAAGTGTAAAAAACGCAGTTACTTAAACTTAAAATATAATTTGAATCTAAAATCATTTCCTCAATTAAACTTTAATTTATATTTTAAACACTTTCACATGAGCTTAGTTTATTCAACATGAATCCAAAAATGTACTTCATCTTAATCGCAGATCACTTCCACCATAACCAACAAACTTAGATATCAAACAAACATGTTTGTTTATTCGAAACAAGAAAATAATTACCACCTCTAAAATGAGAAGGTATATTTTAAATAATAAATACACTCAATTATTTATTAAAAAAATGAACATTTAAAAATCATGGTAAAATAAAATGCATAAGCTAAAGCTATTTACAACATCCTCTACTATGCATTTCCTTCAATTTAAAGGAACCAAATTCAAATAGGTGGTGAAGTCAAATATTATGTTTGATTTGACTAGTTTACAGACTAGTCCTTCAGTTTTGGAGAACTTTAAACTGTAATGAATAAAAATAAACAAGGTTTCTTATTTACATAGTCATCCATCGTTTCAGAAAGCGCTCAATCAAGGGGAAAGGTTTAATTAAAAAATTCCCTTGCCCTCTATTCCCCGTTTTCCACCCCAACTTGCTATCAATAAAACTTCATAAAGTGAAGTTTCTAAAATGAGTAAGTAAGGGTGTATTTGGATCTTAAAACGCATTATGATTTTGACTCATTAAAATTCAAGTGTAAATACACCCTTACTGGCTCACCTGGGATTTTAATTTTTACGTGATAAGTGATTTATACCAGTGTAATATGTGCAAGTATAATGGACAGTGAAGGTTTACTGTTGCTGCCACTCCAGAATTGCATTATGTAGAGCATAGTTAGGTACCAAATCCGTGTGATCAAGCTTGAGGTTTGTCATGGGGGAAGTGTCGTGGCCACTATTCAACCAACCTCTTATTGCCTCTGCTTCATACGTAAAGCCATCTGCAGCTATGTATGGATCTTCCATTACTTCCTGTAAAACCAAAAGGTAACCTTTATGATTATCACAAACAGGAAAGCAATCCCACGGAAACCCACTGCTTTAATTTGCAATAATTCGCATATGCTATAACAGATGCTAATTAGTAAGAGGAGGAGGTGGCGGAGAAAAGAATAACCAGACCCCTTAATTGCTTATGAAAACTAAGTAGTGTTAAAGCTGCACAACAAAACTGAGCCAGAATTTTGATAGAATTCAACTAGATTTGAGGGCAATTATAGAATAAGATGAAGTTGTAAGGGTCACTAATCCATCCTGAAGTTAAAAGGAAAGCATTTCTTTCATAAAAATGCATTTGGAAAAAATTATGATGTTCACCTGGACAATGGGGCAAACAAAATGTGAAGGAACACGACGAAGCTTCTTAGAAATCAAATATGGTTTGTCAATGCGAGTAGCTTTGAACGGCTCAAGAACACTCCAAATTTCTGACACAAGGTCTGGCCTGTTCAACCAACTTTTTTCACAACACCTCAATGCTAAATATGCCAGCAATTCAGTTTGATAAAGTGGCCATTCACCAGCTGAAAGGTCCAAGACTGCTTTAAGGTTTTCCTTTTCCAATGCACACTTCATATCCCTAACTAACCCCAAAAGCGGTCTTCCAGTTAGAAGTTGTAACAATATGACTCCAAATGAATATACATCTGATTCTGGTGTAAACTTGCCAGTGACAAAATACTCTGGATCCACATACGCCAAACGTTCATTTGGGTTGTTACATATTGTGCTTGAATCAGCTGAATCCAAACTTTGCTGGACTAAACTACGAATGCCCAAGTCACTCAGTTTGGCAACAAAGTTAGCATCAAGGAGAACCTTACTAGGTTTTAAATTCCCATGGATAATACGGGGCTTGCTGGAGTGAATGAAGATTAGAGCAGAGCATATATCTGTAGCAATGGATATTCGAATTTGCCATGGAAGTGGATTCTTTTCTTTGCGGGCAAGGTGGCTTTCAAGGCTGCCATTGTTTAGGTACTCATACACAAGTGACCTAGACTCTGCACAGCTTCCAATTAGTGTTAACAAGTTTGGATGTCTTACCCTACTCAAGACCTCTACCTGAAATTCAACCAATAATATAGCCAGACAAAACATAAAAAAAAATCGTGAGTTCCTCATGGACACACATCCTGACAGAATATTCAGTCAAGCCATTTTGGATCAATCACTCAACATAATTTAATTTCATAGATGCTTGAAGATGAGAAGCTTGGAATTATAGTGTGTGTGCGTATATAAATATATATTAATCTGATAACGGGGACCAATTGGACCAAACTATAAAGTGAAAATAAAATAGAACTCTGGACTCTGGAAACTTATAACTGATTTATGAAAAAAGAGAAGAAAAAAAAGTCACAGATGCACCATGTTGATTATTCCTTTCGCTCAAAAATACATCAAATTATCCAAAAATCTATAGATATTGAATCAGGTAGAATAATTTATGAAGTGTTCGTGTTGTGTAATAGCATCATATATGGTGCAACTCTTCGGAAATAGTAAAGATGCCAAGTATTAACCACGTAAAGCCCGTAACTCTTCTGAATCATTTCGTGAGAGGGGCGTAATGAGCATATTTTGTAGTCTAATTTTAGACTTCCAAGTAGACATTATAACAGAGAATATGAGAATACCTGATGTTGGAACTCTGATAGACTCTCACGACCATAAGAGGGTAACATTTTTATGGCAACATGCATGTTGCGAAGCAGCCCCTTGTAAACACTTCCATACCTTCCCTCTCCAATCTTCCAAGACGGATCAAAATCATGAGTTGCCTCATTGATCTCCAAGAAAGAAAATGCAGGGAATTCTACCTGATAAGAGAAGGAAGTATCTGCTTCACCAAATTTTCTAAGAACTTGGACTTCCCTAACTGCATTTGCATGCTCTATTCTAAGCCTATCTCTCTTTTCCCTGAAACTTATCAAGAGGTCCACAGCTGATATGATCTTTTCCTCAAACTCTGTTGCCGTACACTGGGACTCAGAAATTTGGTTCATAAGTGCAGAATTTTGGTCTTTGACCATTTGCAATTCTTCAAATATTTCATCGTGCTGATTCTTCATTTTCTGTACTTCTTCCTTTGACCTTGCCAATTCTTCTTCAGCTTCTTTTCTTCTTATTTCCTTAGCACACCGGCTTTCGAATGCTTCATCCTGTCAAAAATGCAAGTTGAAACTAGTTTCAGAAGAAAAACAGCAATCACTTTAGTTCAATAATCAGACAGCAATTCATACAAACATATATTATGCAGATCTATCTGACAAGTATATCAGTTGGCTGCATTAAGCTGAGTATTCTATCTATCTACTTGGGCTTTCATGTCATGTTAACCCGAAGTGTCACAAACATAAAGTAATGATGATAAGGGATGCAGGTGATGAAGGAATTGTGCCGGACAGTCTAACCTAATTAAAGAGTAAATAGTCCAAAAAGATCTTTCTACATTGAAATTCAAGTATAAAGCTAAGATTGATATAGAAAAAGAACTGGAAACAGTAGGGTAATTATCTATTTTCTTATTTTTAGACAATAAAACTTATACTCCAAATAGTAACCAGGGAACGAAATTTGAGAAACCAAACCAGAGAGACCACTAGAAGAAAAAAAAACATAATATTTTATGTTTAAGCAATGAAAAATTACGTATGTCATAGATCTTGATAGTACTATTTTCTATTTTCCATCTCTTCAATGTCTCGTTATACCCTTCTTGGTTTCATGCTCTTGGCATCTGTGGTGGTGTACCATTTATTTTGCTTGCTGGTTCCCTTTCTTCTAATTCCACCAGTTAAAAAGAATCAAGAAGAATTCTAAATATACGACTTAGTTTAAACCAGACGGTAGATGCCAGTCTATGGATTGAAACGAATATATTTTTAGAATAAGAGACCATACCAAACTTGCAAAATCCCTCTGATACACTCTCTGATCTTATTCACAAGAAATCATAACTTTCAAGTGTTGACTCAGGAACAAGAATTCTCTTACAGTCCTACCACTAAAGGGTAGCGTAGCACACCAGAAAGTGTAAAGTATGAAAACAGAAACTTTTACACCAAGGTTAAAGGAGAACAATCACCTCTCACCTCATGAAACATCAAATCTGCCAACTTTGACCTGTCCATGACCTTACTAAAGGACCATTTGGTATTTAAGGAACGGTGGGAACTGATCCTTTGGATTTCTTTCATATCATCAGAATCTGCAGAAACCTGTCACAAGTTATTCCCCTGACAGTCCTTATAGAAAATGATAAATGTCCTGATCTGAGAAAAACGTATGCTTTTCTGAAAGTGACAAGAAACATAGAAAAGAAACATCTAAAAATAATACCTAAATATTTCAATGCAACAGGATTCGATTCTGATTTAGTCTTTTCTGTATTTGAATTGAGCACCAACAATGCAGGTCCACTCTCTGTGTCAGAAGTATGCTTACTATATACCCTGATTTAATTTGACCATTTCATAAAAGTGGAAGATACAAAACATATTATCAGCTAAATGAGTTGTTACGCCAATATTACAGAATATGATAAAAAAATCTAAGTCAAAGATCAGAACTTGTAATAAGGTCATTTAAATGAACACGACATGATTAGTGGGAGTATTAAGCTCGCTTCTGTTTTTTTCCAGAACCATTGAGTTTGCCTTTCTGCTCATCCACACTCTGAATATGATATACAATACTTTTTTGTAAATTTTTAACAAAATAAAAATAATGTTTTCTTCTTTAGCTATTTCTGTCCACCAAAGCATCACCTGTCACTTTCTAACCTCCTACCACAAGGGTAGCTATTTCTTTTATTCTATGTTCTTCAACACTTTTAGAACATACACTCACTTTTTTCAATATATAACAGCAAAGCCTTATCCCACTCAGTGAGATTTGCTAAATAGATTACACAACAGTGCCATTTAACTTGGTTAGAAACCAAAGCTTCAATAATCACAATGTTTTGGCACTAAGATAAAAATATCTATTACATAACATTTTTATGAATGAATATTTCACAAAATACACAACTAGATTTCAAGGTCCCTTTTTGTAGATCATCTTAATAATAGATTTATTAAATTATTAATATGAAACTAATGCATACTTCATATATAAAAGCTATCATTAAAGTCTAATATACTCTTCATATGTCAGAATATACCAACTAAATGACTAAATACTGACTACACTACAGTCAAATTCTTCTAAAATTTGAGCTACAGATGGGCATTTATGAATCAAAAGTCATCCCCCAGCCCAACATGGACAAACTTATAAAACTTTGAAAAAATGAGCAATAAATAGTAAACATTTGTGAGACTTCTTAAATAATAGTGTGATGGTCTTCTGCCCTTTTAAGTGATTCTTCAAATTTGATCAGTTATGGAATTTTCACTGATCCCAATTCACTCCTCATATTTTCAGACTTTTCAGTAAAATAGTTGAAAAAAAACAGATAGACAAGGAAAAAGATTGTTTGGTAGTGCTGTTCACTTAATTACAAACAAAAAAAGAGGGAATTCTCGTTTCAAGGGTTTTCCTTTTTGTAACAGTCCTAAGCCTGGTTATCAGATAATAAAATTGGTAGTGCTGTTTACTTAATTACAAACAAAAAAGGAGGGAATTCTCTTTTCAAGGGTTTTCCTTTTTGTAACAGTCCTAAGCCTAGTTATCAGATAATAAAATGACCTTATACCGTCCTACTATTTATGTTAATCTTCTATTGTGGGCCCTGTTATGAGGAGACCACACAAAAAGCGATATCCTATTTCATTACCGCCCATTGTCGGTGGAATATGAATCTTGGAAATCCGATATGGAAAATCAGTGCTCAATCATTGGGGTTTCCCCTGCAAACCATCACATCCATTTTATCTCTACAATTATTGTGACCAAAGCGTCTTAGAAATCTATCCCTCGTGTTATCCTCAATCAACCTATCACCTTACTTCCTTACCTTTACCTGTAATGTGTCATTTTCCTTGCCTATTATTCCTTCTTTTTAAATCATAAAACCATTCATCAATAAAGAATTGCAGTCAAACCGAATTGAATGAATATATTGTTTCTAGACAGCCCATCCATCCATATCATAAACTGCTATAAAGATATTGACAAGGACACTTGTGCTGCCCACCGAATAATGACAGAAGACTTTAGAATCATGTCATTGCAGTACAAATATCATTTTCATTTACATTTTTACCTAGTACATATGAGGTTGCCCTTGCAAATGAACCAAATATTACAGGATAGCAATGGTTGTTCACGTATAAAAATAGCCTTCCCCGAATCTTGCTTAGCCAGTTTGCTGCAATTCCAACCACTATAGTTTAGTAATGATATAAAAGATGCAAATTAACACAGCTCTAACTTAGAATTGAAAGCAAACTCATGCAGTAATTTTTCATTTAACCAGACAGGAATAGGCATTTTATTTGGACATCGTACTGTGCTTCACTCTTTTACATAGTACATATATTCTAAACTTTGTTGAACACTATGCAAGTTCAGTACAGTTCTCTTGTCAATATCCTCAAGCCAAGTGGTACTTTCTAGTCATAATTCTATTTAATACCAGTGACCCAACATGAACATCAATGTAGTATGGTAGGCACTAAGGTAGAAATTTTCTCAAAAAAGGAAAATATCATCAATGAAGCATAGCTGTTCAATATCTGGGCATATCTGAAATGAAAAACCCCTATAAGAAAACTATATACAGAATGGTTGAATATTACAAGGAACCCCTAAACACAATGCCTCAATCCAATCCCAAAGAAAGTTCAGGAGATGTAACCATGAAGATATAGTTGTCTAGACCAATTATACTTTCGCTCTTTAAGCAGTTCCAGTTTTACAGCACAAGTATCCAGAGACTTCAATAGGATTATTAAAAAGGAAATTAATGAGCATCTAAGCAGCGACACTTTTGTTTTCTTCTTGTATCCACATTTGATACTGATACTCTTGTGCACTTCACTGACACATGTCGATTAAGTATCCAAGCCATTAGAGAAAGTTATGGAAATCTAAAACAGCTACATGAGACATGGAATGTGTAACAAAATCATAGAAGCATTGTATCGTAATAAACCAAAAAAGGGAAATTGTCCTCTTTATGGATGATCTCAAAAGGGAATAATATTGATATTATTCATATTCATAGACAATAGGTAGTGATTTATGATACCAATGATTTATAACTTTTATTTTGTTTATAGCAATGTGCAAGAAGTATTTTCTCAATTTGAATTTTCAAAACTGCAATTATATATATATATATATATTCCTCATGTTTTATGAACTTTTATACATGTCTAGATATGTATCTCACATGTCCTATATATATTTAGATTAATAATATTGTCACATCAGATGTGTATTGTATCTTATACGCATATTGTGTTTGTGCATCATTGCTTAAAATTAAAAGCAACTGATGTCTGGAATTGATACCCCATGTTATATCCATCTGCTGCTGCTCCCACTACAAGCCATCTAATACTGTGTTGAGCAATAGCTTTTGTGATCCCTTTCTCAATATCATCCATCTCAATCAACAATTTACAGGCCCGTACCTATGCACACATGCCATAATGTAAACAAAATCTGGATTTCCTCAAGAAATAGCTATAAACATAACAAGGATCTTCAGTTATTACTACCTTGAACTGTTTAAATATAATTAAAATCCAAAGTTCATAGCATACTTCGGAGAACATAGTCATTACTTTATTGTGATATCTAGTTGCTCTTAAGATAAAGGGAAAAGTTCAATTTACCCCTTCAACTTGTGTCATGTATATTTTGATTCTAGATATTTCAAAACATGAAATCCCTACAAATTAAGAGAGATTGTTATGTTTTTTAAGGACCAGAGAGAAGTTGAACCCAAGGTAGAGAAGGTGAATTGAACTTTCCCATTGAAAATTGTGGTAAAAAATGTGAGCATGACAATGTGAGTTGATGATTGATCGAGAGTCATAGACCGACAAAACGTGTACTTTAAAATGTTTACCACATTTCTCATTTTTATGTTAACAGAGAACTAAATGTACATGTGAATTGAATTTCTTATTTACTAAAATAAATAAAAGTAGACTATATATTCAGTGTAAAAAAATTATCGACAGAAACGAAGAAATACGAAAAAGATAATACCCCTGCTGGAACCAGAGTAAGAATGTATTGGTCTAGAAGTTCATGTACTGTTTGATTTCCTTGATCCTGGAATGCCTGAATTCGGAGGTCTTTCGGTTCATACCCAGAGAGATTCCTCTCTGTTGCATATGCTTAAAAACAAAAAAAAAATGTTTATTGTTAAATATTTACCAAAACTATCAGATAAGACCTACCCTACCTAGTATGAATATAGCCAGAATAAGATCAGTATTTACCAGAGAAGTTATATACCAAAAATACAAGTCAGTACCAAACTAAAAATAATTTTCTCTTTTTTTTCTCACTGTTAAATTCTTAAGCCAGAGAGTTATGTTCCACTACGTTTAACATCACAGCTGATTTGATGACAAAGAACAAGTCTCTAAGATGCATCCTCAATCCTTAAGCAATAACTGCGAAAAAGTTCATTATTTTTCGTAAGCATGTTTTTCAGTGACATTTTCATCAAACACACAGCTTGTTCTAGAGAGCACATGAGTTTAGTTATTCATGAATTATCCAAAACAGAATGGTTGATTAAGCTCCTTTCTTCAATAATAAGCAACACAAAAGATTGGCTATAAGTTCAATCTAGTCATATAAATGAGTCAATTCTCAAGTTTTATAAGCTTAATATTAAAAGCTCGTGAACACCTAGTGAAAACATGTGAGTGTGTGTGAGACTCTAAAAGGTAAAATTTAGATAAGAAAGAGGGTTTGAAGATAATAATAATTTACATATTTGTATCACTTACTAAATTGTAATTTTATTTAGAGAATTATAATCATTTGCTTTGTCACAGATTCTTGTACTATCTCATCCTATGTTTACTTCATGAATGCCCACAATGTAGTTTGAAAATTCTTCAAGACAAAGTTCCATAAAGGAAAAAAAAAGGTTATAAATAAGTTAAACAACAGACCAATCTTTATATTTTTAAACAAACAAAGCCCAAACCTCAAATTTGGCTAATTTAAACCAATGAAACAAGCTTAAGATTCATGTTTATATTCGCAAGTCAAACCTAAGCTTTAAGTCATCAGCTGACTCACGTTAGACTCAATTACGTTCTTCTTACCCTTGTTCTTTTAAACCTTGATACACTTGTCACAAATCAAATATCACCCCAATCACCAAATTACTAAACAGTTTCACCAATTATAGCTTTATTCATTTCATCAATCACCAGCACTAAATGCAAAACGACATAATCCAATATTTTTCTTTTCATCTTCACCCTCAAATCCAAGAGTTCAATTCAGCATTATCGGTCTTCCTTCCTCAGAAAGGTCCTCGACCTCGAGCCCTTTTTGAATTGATAGAATACACACATAATAGCCAACCCAAAAATTCGATCCCAAACTAGCAACCATTCAAACCCAACAACCAAATTAAACCAATAATTAACCAATCCGGCAACCAATTCCCCATTAAAACTTCATACATTCGTCAAAACGTTTGATGAACAGAAAACAACCACAACCCACAGCTTTATTTATTTTTATATATAAAAAAAGAGAAATTACGTTTTCTATTTAAAAAATATAACTGAGGAGAAACTCACAGAACGAGTTGAGGGAGTAAGGTCGGTGAATATGAAGAAGACAAACATTCTTGCCGGAGAAATTCGTAACCGTCCAATGCAACAGTTGCTGCGTCTTCTCCGCGTTCTTTCCCACCGCCACATACACTGTGTCAGTGTCCGCGTCTTCCACCACGATGCTACCCATCGGATCCGAACCAACCGAATTGCGGCGAATCGGTGCGAGAACGGCGCTGGAGGAATCGTTCCGAGTTGCGGAGAGTCAGCGATTCACGAATCAGCGGAAGAAGAAAACAGCGAAAATAGAAGAGAGGGAGAAGGAAGAATGAACAACAGGAATTGGGAAGGACTTGAAGAGTGTGGAAGTTGAAGTGAGGTAGAAGCAATTGATTTTTATGGTATCAACGCTTAGAAAGTTGTTTTCCGTCTTTTGAGTGGGCCCGTGGGATAAGTGTTGGTGAACCGTAGAGGTGAAGGAGTACCACATCGGATATGAAGATTAGCTCAGGAAAAGGCTTAGAAATTGTAGAGAAAAAATAATTCATTTCTTTATATGTCAAAATTTATATTCAAGTTTAAAATATAAATTAAAAAAATTATACAAATAAAATTTGATAAATTGATTTTAATATTTTTTTTAATTTTGCAAATATTTAACAATGTATGGGTACTGATATAATGGAGTACAGCAACTAAATAGAAAAAATCATTATATGATAAAATTAATAAAAACGTATAGGACCAGTAATAGTGTAAGAAACTTCAATGATACTTGTAACAGAAGGGGTCAAGATGAATGAAAAGACAAAATAACTGTTGGGTAGTGTAACAAGGGTTCCATGCATGTCTATTTCATCTAGAAACAAATTGCAGAATAATTCATTAAAACTATAAAAAATAATACAAACTTCAAACATCTCATTGAGATGCAAAAATTTATACTATTGATTTGTCTTTAGGAGCATGTAATATATTCTATTTCGTTTTTTACATTATTTGCGTTATACCCAACAGGTGTGTTACAAAATGAATATCTTATGAAAGTTTACCATCAACTTAATATGATTTTTTTCTTAAAAAAAATTAAAATTAAAAAAAATACTTGTATAATATTTTTTTTAAAAAAACTCATATGTATATGATCTATTGTAAAATAATAATATTATTAATAAAAAAATTGTTTTTGAAGATGCTCTTGTAATTAAAACACCAACAAACTTTTTACAGGATGTCTTACTTGTTTTTATTTATAGAAAGTCATAAAATAAAATAAAATGCGTTTCTTTATATTATTAGATAGAAGTCAACAACATAGTAGAATAGGTATTATTTTTGTGCATACAAGTAGCTTTACTTTATCCCAACTATCTAACAACCTATAATAAACAAATAACCATTTCACAATTAACTATATTAATATTTTTACTATATTTTTAAATAAAATTATTAATATATATATATATATATTATTAAAATAAAGTTGTCAACCGAGGGTTTATTTAATAAAAGATATAGAAATATAAGTTTTTATCATGATTTTTTCCGGAAAAATTACACACCAGAACAAGTTTTGAGAGGGTTAAAGAAAGGAAAAGGAATGGAATAGAATAGAAGTTGCATATTTGTCGTCATTCTTCGTGTGCCGGGTGGCTATGATTCTTCTTCTAAATTATTGGTTTGCAATTATGACAACTAGTATAATTCAGTATACATCTATATCTTTTTCATTTTGTGAAAAAAGGATATAATTTTAATCAATATATTTTTCAAAGTATAAACAGTAAACCTTATAACTGCTCCTTTGACTTAAAAAATTAAATCTTTGTTGGGAAAAAACATATCGAAATACCTATGATTTACTTAGACCAAAGTATTATTGGATGAGGAAAAATTGGAAATTGACACTTTGTAGTAACCAATTTTTATGCATTTAAATGAATAAATTGTCATTTTACATTGTTTTCTTATACACTAAATAGTAAAATCAGTTTGATGGAATTATTTTATCATTAAAAACTGTTGACCAGGACTGAGGACAACTAAGATTGTTCATTAAGGCGAATTTTAAACTAAATTTAGTTTACATTCATTTGTAAACTAAATTTTAAAACAGAATATTTCAAATATGTTAAGGTAACTTAATTTTTATTTTGATTTTAAAATATTTTCTCTTCAAAAGAGGTAATTTTGGTTCCACATTTTTTAATATATAAAGAAATAGTTCAATTTTTCTTTCTCTCTTACATTACTTAAAAAAAAAAAAAAACTCTCAATAATATTATTGATGTCAATAACGTAACTATTTTTGTAATTATCATGGTCATCTTCATGATTATTGATTATTACGTTTTACAATAATAACTTTCTTTACATGAAAATGAAAACAATAAACAAAAAGTTTTTTATTCTTTAACTTTTTTTTTCTTAATACTACTTGCGGGAAAAATAGTTTAATTTGGATTTAAAGAGTGGAAAGCTTATGTAATTCATATATTTTGTGTGATTTATATATATATATATATATATATATATATATATATATATATATATATTTTTATATGCGTATTTTATACAAGATATATTAATTTTAGTTTTTTTTTAACATTATATTTATTAATGACTTTTTATTTATTATTGTCGTCGTTCTTTATTTGGATCGATAACACTATTATTTTATTTGTCTTAGTCAGACAATCATCATGTCACTAAAATCACGATTATCTGAATCTTTACACATCTCTTTCGTGTTGTAACACTACACTTTTCTCCGATTCACATGGCAAGACCTTCATTCTTATTATGATGGAGTCGCTTGTTGTCCTTGTTTTTGTCTTACTGATAAGAACTCATTTGACTTTTTAGGTTTTTCTCTCTCCTCTTCACTAGTAGAAAAATGGCCTTCTATATCGGTTCTAAAAGACATTCTATGTTGGTTTTTGAATCGACGCGGATGTAGGTGACGTAGAAAGTCTTTGACATATAACGTTAATTATGCAACCAATGTAATATGTACTCCTACTAAGTCGGTTGAAAATAGAAACCGACATCATATATCCAACTAAAATAACTAAATTACAGTGTAAGAGGTGGATACTACGTCGATTGTAAGCTATAACCAACGTAATAGAACACTTTTTACGTCGGTTTTAAACGTTCTAAGATAGTTGCTCCTTTGACTCAACTAACCAGAAAGGATCACCCTTTTACATGGACAAAGCAATGTGAGAGGAGTTTTGAAGAGTTGAAGAGGAGGTTAACTAATGCTCCTATTTTGACAATCCCTTATATAAATCAGCCTTTCGGTGTTTCATGTGATGCTTCCTATCAGGGATTGGGTTGTGTGTTGATGCAGAATAAGAAAGTTGTTGCTTATGCTTCTCGATAGTTGAAGGTGCATGAAAGGAATTACCAAACTCACGACTTGGAATTGACAACGGTTGTTTTTGCCTTAAAAATTTGGAGGCATTATCTTTATGGAACTAGCTTTAAAGTATACAGTGATCATAAAAGCTTGAGGTATTTATTTGATCAGAAATAACTAATATGTGGCAAAGGAGATGGATAGAGTTCTCAAAAGACTATTATTTCTAACTTATGTATCATCCTGGAAAAGTAAATGTTGTTGTTGATGCTTTGAGACGTAAGAGAATACAAATGTCATCACTCTTGATAAAAGAGCAAGAATTAATTGAAGATTTTAGGAATTTGAATTTAGAGGTTTATATATCTTCAAATTTCATTAGTTGCAATGCACTTGTTATAACTAATGAGTTTTCGAAGAGGGTGAAGGAGAAGCAATTGGAGGATTTGAAATTGAAGAACATCTTAAGTCTTTTGGGCACAGATAAAGCTAAAGATTTCTCTTTGGGAGCCGATGATATTTTGAGGTTCCAAAAGATAATATGTATACCAAAAGACCATGAGTTAAAAAAAATCATTTGAAGGTCACAAAAGCAAGCTCAGTTTACATCCAAGTATGACCAAAATGTATAAAGATCTCAAGAAGTTTTATTTGTGGCCTGATATGAAAAATGATGTGGCCATGTTTGTCGCTACTTGTCTTACTTGTCAAAAATCCAAGGTTGAACATTAGCGACTTGGAGGCATGTTAAATCAATTGGACATCCCAGTGTGGAAGTGGGATAATATCTCTATGGATTTTGTGACCCACTTACCTCGTACTTTGAGGAAGCAAGATTCTATATGAGTCATTGTAAACAGGTTGACAAAGACTGCACATCTTTTACCGATCAATTTGAGAAATCTATGCAGAAGTTGGCACAGATTTATATAAGTGAGATAGTTAAATTGCATGGTGTCCCTTCAAGTATAATATCAGACAGAGATCCCAAATTCACCTCTAGATTTTGGCAAATACTTCAAGAAGCTTTAGGAACCAGACTTAGACTCAGTTCAACATATCATCCTCAGACTGATGGACAATTTGAGAGAACTATCCAATCTTTAGAGGATTTGCTCAAGACTTGTGTGTTAGATCGTTTGGGCAGTTGGGATGAAATCTGTCTCTAGTGGAGTTCACCTACAATAACAGTTACCAGGCAAGCATTGGAATGACTCCTTTTGAAGTGTAGGACACCTCTATGTTGGTTTCTAGATGGTGAGAATATGTTGGTCGGACCAGAGTTGATACAACGAACCAATGAGAAGGTTAAGAAGATTCAAGAAAGATTGAAAACTTCTTTGAGTAGACAGAAGTCTTATGCAGATCAAAGAAGAAGAACTTTAGAATTTTCTGCAGGTGACCATGTCTTTCTAAGAGTTACACCATTCACTGGTGTAGGAAGGGCGATTAGATCAAAGAAACTGGCTCTAAAGTTTATGAGGCCTTATCAGATTCTTAAAAGGACAGTCTTGTTGCATATGAAGTTGTTTTGCCTCCTTCCTTAGCCAATATTCACAATATTTTCCATGTATCTCAGCTAAGAAAATATGTACTTGATCCAAGTCATATTATAGGATCAGATTCAGTACAAGTGAAGGAGAATCTTTCCTTTGAAGTGAGGCCAATCAAGATCTTGGATTCTCAAAGGAAACAACTACGAGGAAAAGACATACCTATGGTCAAAGTCCTATGGAATCTCACTTCTGGTGATTCCACTTGGGAAATAGAAGATGACATCCAAGCATCATATCTTAATCTTTTCCTTGGTAAGCTAAATTTTTAAGGACGAAATTTTTTGTAGTAGGGGATAATGTAACCCCCAATACACACACATAAGAATAAGCACAAAATCACCCACCCAAAGTTTTCTCTCTCTTCCCACTTCTGCATATCTCTTTCTCCCTTCTCTCTTTATTTTCATCCTCCATACCTCATATGTTTCAGAATCTGATCAAGCCCCGCAATAATTGAGGATCATAGGATCATTTCTAATCAATCAGAATCTATCAAATAAAGTAAGTACATATTTGCTCTAAAGATCCCTTGTTCTCTGTTTTTGGTTAAGTTTTTGTCATCAATATTGGTGGGAACAGTTGAGAAAAGTGTTCCTCTCAACTTGATTAGGTTATACTAAAAGTTGGTGTTATTTTGAAAACTTGTTCTAGATCCTTAGAGTTGGGCTGATGTTGTTGCCTGATTGGAGGAATTGATAAGGAATCGTTGTCCGAGGTAAGAGAAGTTAGTTTTTACCTCAAATATAGATTTATGTTTGAATATCTGGATGTTTGGGTGACGTGGTCCCCAATTTCAAAGCTTATTTGTATAAATTATTTTTGCATGAACGTGAATTGTTGTTTTGATTTGCAAAATGAGTTTGATGAATTTGCTAGATGTATGTTGTTATAATGTTAAAGAAGTTTTTGGATGATATTTGATTATTTAATCATTAAGTGTTGTTATAATTGTGAAAAATTCCGACATACTATTATTTGTGGATTGAATAGGTATTGATGTCAATGATTGAAAGATGAAGTTGATGTCATACATTTGGGATAATATATTAGTTATGCTTGTTTGAGTATATTAAGTATAACATACCTATTTTAACAGAGATCAAAAACTGATGATCTAAGTCACATAGACTAAGATATCAAGTGGTGATAGGCTCAAGAGGGAGTTCATACGTACCGGGACCGCTAGTAGACACTCGGTATTGGATGTTTGAACTTACTATGACCATTTCTCTTAGATTCGATGGCAATATAAGTTTTGGGTATTGGATCAGTCATTTCTCTTAGATTTGTTGGTAATCGAAGTCTTGGGTATTGGATTAGTCATTTCTCTTAGATTTGCTAAATCTAAGTCTTGGGTATTGGGTTAGATGTTAGTCTCTGGTAGGGGCATAAGTCTTCCAGAAGACGATAAGTCCATGTGTGACCTATATGTATTGATGTGGTCCATGTGAGACCTTTATGTATGATGTTTGATATGAGTATTTGAAATGAAAAAGGAAAACTTGTATTGAAACTTGATATACTATACTTTAAGGGAATTATTATGACTGATATACTTTTTTTTTTTGCATGTATTTAGTATGTTATAAACTTTCAATTTCACTAGCTTAACCTTGTTTTTCATGTTGTTATATGAATTGCGATGACTGTACTATGTACACGATCAGGTGCAGATACAGGTTTTGGAGCACCTTAAAGATGATATGCCCTTAAACTGATATTTCTTTTGTCTTGTATATACTTGTATACATGTTTCGATGTAGTTAAAAACTTTATGACCTTGAGATGATATTCCTTTTTGTCATGTGGATAGTTGCACATAAGTTTGATGTATCCGAACACTTTATGTAGTACTTTGAACATTAAATGCATGTTAATACTTGGTAGCAGACAAAAGTGAATTTAGGTGAGAAATCATTTTCAGATAGTCTTGCTTAAGTCGGAGAATTTCGCTCAAGCGAATTTTACAGAAAACTTTACTCTGCAAGTCTCGCCTGAGCAAGTCCTTCGTAAACAAAATAGGGTGCACTTTGGAGTGTTTTTGCCCAAGCGAAAGTAGTTTCGCTCAGGCGAAAATGGCCCTGGAGCAAGAGTGCTCTTTGGACTATTTTCGCTCAAGCGATATAAATTTCTCACTCGATCGAGGTGGATTTTCGTTCAGACAAAATTATTCTCGCTCAAGCAAAATTATTCTCGCTCAAGCTATTTTTTTCTTCTTTCCTTCTTCTTTTATTCTCTTCTTATTTTCTTCTTTCCTTCTTTTATTTTTTTATATATTAGATATTTTATGGTTTGAACTTTGTTTATTTATAAGAGTTGAACGATAAGTATTATAGAATTTTTGGACTGGTACAATAATAATTTTAAAACATCATAATAGTTAAAAAATTAATATAGTTTCAAGTTTAATTTATATATATTTTATTTTATTATTATATGTATAATGAATAAAATAACAGTTTTTAATTATTAGAAAGACATTTAAAATTATAAATATAAAAAAAATGTTAAAATTTTTGTACTTGATTTGTAGTCTAATTACATTAAAAAAATATTTTCAAAAGATATTTATTTTTTACCGTATTTAAATATTATTTTTCATTATACCTGTAAAAATTGTTAAGAAATATTACTTAATTTTTACTTAATTACTTCCCAAAATGTTAGACCTGTAAACATTGTTAAGAAGTATTTTTTATTATATATTGTAAATAAAATATTATAATTATTTCAATTTTTTTTAGAAAAACTAATTTTCAATCTTAAACTTGAAGAAAATGTTATCTTTTTAATATAATTCAGTTATAAAACATCAACTATATTAAATATATTTAAAAAAATAAAATAAGTATATTAAAAATAATAATTCATGTAATACTGACAATTCAACTTGTAACCCACTTCATATATACATTATTACAATAAAACCTACTTTGAAATATTTATAGAAATGTTTCACAAGATTTTGCACATTACAAATTAAAATTATCTAAAAAAATCTAGAAACATTTTCATAAAATATTCAAAAGAGATTAATACAAATATGAAGTATGGAATATCTTTACCACAAATTTGGATAGACATCTTTCAAAACACATTTTTCATGACAAGTACCCTCTTTCATGTTTCATATAATTTCTTATAATTTTAAAAGTTTTAGTTTCTTGATAATTTTTATTAGTTTTAAATAAAACCACTTATTACTTTATAATACTTAAATAAAATAAGGCAATTTTTCATTGGAATGTGGTACTTTAAAATTCTTGTATGATAATTAATTAATAATTAATTTAGTGATATAAACAAGAGAGTATGGATAAAAAGAGTAAAGAAAAAAATAAAAAATTATCTAAAAATCTAAAAACAATAAACTAAAAATTGAATTACTATTTTTATGTATTATATTAATTTAATTATAAAAACACCATGAAATACTGTTAATTTATATAATTTAACTTAAAGCGTATAAATACTAATATATATATATATATATATATATATATATATATATACTAAAAATACTAATATATATATATATTAGTATTATATTATATATATACTAATATATATTATATTATATATAAAAATACTAATATACTATAAATACTAATAT
>Ga0209700_101425_pt1 | contig 49475 bp, 17 predicted proteins | sample SiratroredBW_FD_187528 | JGI IMG/M metagenome (GOLD analysis project Ga0209700, IMG submission 187528) | Root nodule microbial communities of legume samples collected from California, USA - Siratro red BW (SPAdes) (version 2) | ecosystem: Host-associated > Plants > Roots > Nodule | place: USA...
ATATATATATATATATATATATATATATATATATATATATATATATATATATATATATATATATATATATATATATAAAGAAGACTTTTAGAAGAAAACTAAAATAAAGTAAGTTATTTTTTTATCACATAATTAAATTATCATCAATTCTGTTATTTTATATTTATGATATAATCATAATAGATATAATCTTCTCATTCTCACATCTCTTTTGTTGTTCATCTTTTTATTTCATAATATGGCTTTCTATTTCCTAATATACTACTAGAGCACCGATTTCAAAGCTCTGGTTGCTACATTTACTCATGGCTGAAATGGTTGATCTCTCACGAGACCCCCTGTCATCCTTGAATAGGATTTGTCATATCAGTACACAACAAGAGAGAGAAATTTTGAGTGATCAGTCCAAGACAATGATTGAAAGTAGCAAAAGAAGCTATGAAAGACGAAATACTTCTAAAGTCTGTAGTCGTTGTTGAAAGATGGGGCATATGATTGATACATGTTATAGAAAGCATGATTTCCTACCTCAATTCAAGTTTAAAATTCAGGAAGTAGATTTGAATAATAATGAGCAGAATCATTAGGGTTCAAAGTCAAAACTACATTCTCAACAAGTTAGTTTTAATCCCGAGCAATATCAAACATTGATAGCCCTTTTATATAAGTCTAAATACAGTGACACTACTTCTAATCGAATCTCTTATTCCTTCTGACATGACAACACATATTGGTAACAAATTTCGTTTTTTAGTTCTTGGATTCTTGATAGTAGTGCTATAGACCACATTTATTCATCATTGACTCATTTCACTACATATCATCATCAAAATAATCCTATTAGTGTCAAATTACCAAATGGAAATCAAGCCATTGTCAAATCAATTATGTTAAGAATATCATAGGATTAAGTATTTGATGAAGTCAAGCAATTGGACAAAGGCAAAGCAAGGCATGAAAGTTGAAGATTAAGACTTATGCTTTGTCTTAGTTGGTATGAGTGTGTGTGATTGAAGGAGAAGGTAAGCCTAAGCACAACTAAGAAGAAAATCACTGGCATAGTTAAAACATACTTAAAACAAAGTAATAAAACTGAGCAAAAAGGTTTTTTTGAGAAAAATCATTTGAAAAACCAATTTTTTTACAGAAAATAAATTGATTCCATTTTCATGAAATCGATTTATTCGCATTCTGCACACAACTGTGTTAACTATTTTTCTTAAAAATTTTGAGTATTTGATGTTTTAAATACCGGGGCTTTAAAAGTGCGAAGAAGAAGAAAATAGAGAAGAAATATATGAACAAGAGTGACAAGAATTCAATGAGAAACAAAGTTGCTTGGTTTTTGAAAGTTTAAAAAAGTGTTCTTGAAGAATTAAAAGTCTTGAATTTGTACTATGCCATTGGTGTTCTTTGAGGCCTTGCGCAAGATCTCCTTCACTAAAAATTAGATGGTTTCTACAATTCAATTCTTGACCTTGTGTGATTCAAGTGTTGTGTTTTTGATTTGTATGATTGTAATCTTTGATTGAATTGGAAATTGGTGATGCTATAGGGTTTAACATTGTTGTAATCTGAATATTTGGGGTTGCAGGGTGTTAGCATAGGTATTCAGAGGTACTTTTAATCTTGCAGGGTGCAAGAATTGTTCTTGATTGTAAGTGTGTACAATTGAGTGTTGATTAGTGAAAATTTTCTTGCTAGGGTTGCAAGAAAGACTAGATGTACCCTTTGAGGAAGCATGAACAAGTATAATTTCTTTGTGTGTTCTTCTTTTACTATTCTCTTTGCATTTGACTTTTCAGTCTGCCATTTAACTTGTTTTTGTACTGCTATTTTTTTTTTAATTTGTGAAGCGGTGTTTTCTACATTTAAACAACTGTGTGCTTATTGGATCATCAACGTGTTTTTTACAAAGATTATCAAATCTGGAAAACTGTTTTGATTGAGGTGCTTGTTTCAATTTTGTTTTTTTTTTCTTGTTTTCATCAATTACACAGATTCTTTTTGGTTTTTCAAAGGCTTATTCTATTTGTAGTTTTGAATATCTAGATATATTCTTTGCCTAACTCATATTTGATTCATTTTGCGTAATCTCTTTGTGAATTCAAGCTTTTTTAACTCTGTTTTAGCTTTAAACAAAGTTGATTTGCATATCTTTAAATTGTCACGCTGCATAATTTGATATTGTTTCTTTGATTGAATATATTAGATTCATCTTGGCCTTGATCTTGTTCTTTTCAATTCAATTCTAATTTGATTCGTTTGACAATTTGGTTTCACTACATATTTGATTCTGGTTTTTCATTTAAATTGTTTGCTAGAATTAAAATTGTGCTTGTTGTAAAATCATAAAATAATCATATTGCTGAACTATGGAGTGTGTTCTCTGTGAGCGTCCAAACTGTTTTGCCTACCTTTTATTCTTCAATTAAATCTTGGTTTACATATTTTAGTTAATTGAACTGTGTATTAGCTCAATTATATACTGTGTGTTGGTTTTGCATAGCTGTTCGATATCACCGTGGCTAAATATTTTATTTTTCTCAATTCTGTCAGTTTTTAAATCGATTTATTCATGCTTGAATCAATTGATTTCCTGGGTTGCACCTTGTATCATTGATCTTGGAGATTATTAAAAGCTTTCATTTAGCTTAAAGCATTTTCCTTGCTTTATAAATTGAAAAGTTTTGTAAAGTTCAATTGACCCACCCTCTTGAACTCAGCCTAAAAGTATTTTCAAATTATTCTAGAAGTCTCGTATCCATATCCTCTAAAACCCCACGCAAGTTGGGGTGAAAGTTAAGGACATAAGGATTTTGTATAAATGTCAGCCAGTTGCTTTGTGGTGGAAACGGGAAGTAGATGGATGAGACTTATCTTCAATTTTTCTCTAACAATGTGACAATATATTTTTGTGTGTTTCATACTGGATCTGCTACCATGTATCTTGCTGAGTCATTATTACAATATAAAAGAGATGACTGCTCAAAAGGGACTTTGAAGTATTCAAAAAGATAAACTAGTTATTGAATTTCACATTACCGCTTTGTATTTAGCTTCACATGTTCATTACTTCTTTGATTTCCATGATATAAGGGAATTCCTAAGATACACAGTAAAACTAGTCACTGATTGTCTTGAATCACTGCAGATGCCCCAATCACTATCACAAAAGGTTTTAGATGGGTAGAAGTGCTAGAAGAGAAAAATAAGTCAATACTTTGAGCTCCTTTAATATATTTGAGAATTCTATGTGTTGCATTATAATAAGCAATTGTAGGCTTATAAAGAAACTGAGAAAATTGTTGAACAAAAAGGTTATGTCAGGCTGGGTATTAGTGAGCATGGTTATCAAACTCGCGAGTTGACTCGTAAACTCTTCCGAGTTTATGAGTTGACTGTTGGGTCACAAGTTAACTCATGGATAAACTCGTTCTTTAATAAACTCGAAGCATACTCGAGCGAACTCGGTAGACTCAGTGTAAAATCACGAGTCTAAGGTCGATTGAACGAGTTAGGAAGACAAGCCCAAAATGACCCATGTGTGGTGGTTCCATTTAGGACTCGTTTCATACCTAGACCTTTGATTTAGGGTTTTTGTAGTGGCTTGCCGTTGTTGCTACCTGTTGTAGATGTCACCATCACCGTTGTTGTGAAGTCACGTTGTCTTACTTTGCCTTGCTGCATCTATTTGCATCACGTTCATCTCAGATTGTCTAGCTTCATGTCACCTCAAAGTAGCGATAGCCTAGCAGCAGTGGTAACCTCGCAACAGCGGTTGCTTCCCAGCCGCTGTCACCTCGCAGCCACGGTCGCCTTGCAGCCGCGGTCACCTCACTGCCACAGTTGCCTCGCAATCGTGGTGCCCTCACAATCATCGTTGCCACGTAGTTGAGGTTGCCACGCAGTCACCGTCGTCTGAACTTTTTGTTATGATGGGTGGAGTGAAGGTTCTTTGCGACCTTACAATGTTCGTGGAATTGTTTTATTAACTGTAGAGTCACCATTTATTTTTATTTGTGTTGCTATGTTTTTATTTGGATTATGCCTGGACTATTTTTACTAAAGTTCCTTTTTTTCCTTTTGTTAAGTTTCTTTTTCTAATTCTGTAGTGCACATATGTTTCAAGATGGGAGTAGTTCAAAGATTCTGGGAAAACATGAATGTTTATCATAAATATGTATTTTTTGTTGAAATTTTTTATAAAATAAACTCTTACAAGTTTACGAGTCGGGTTTACGAGTCGAGTTTATAGACCTTTCACGAGTCTACTAGACTCTCGAGTTCGATAACCTTGTTAGTGAGATACATAAGCTTTCTAATCAACCTTCTATAGGCTTGAACATTTGTGAAAGACACACTTTCAGTAGAAGACAATTTAACAAGATTATCAATAGGAGTGACTGCAGGTTTGTTGGCTAAAAGACCTGCATGCTTTTGTTGACAATTCCATCGCATATTTTCTCGGATTCATCATTGTGCCTTTCTTACTTCTTGCTATTCCAAGACCAAGAAAATATCTTAAATTCCCAAGATCATTGATCTTAAATGTCTTATTTAAAGATTGTTTGACTTGATCAATCTCTTCTTCATTTCCTACCAAGATTATATCATCCACATATACTAATAATGTTGTAAAAGATCCTTCAGAAGAATTAATGAACAAGGAATGACCATTCATAGATTGAGTATATTTCATAGAAATAAAAAGGGTGACAATTTAGCAAACCATTCCCTACTAGCTTGCTTAAGGACATATAAAACCTTTTTTAATTTATAAACTTGTCTAGGTTGAATAGAAGTCAATCAAAGAGGAGCAACCATGTATATATCTTCTTTCAACTCTTCATGTAAGAAGGCATTATTTATGTCTAACTGTTTCAATTCATAGTTATATATAGAAGCTAGAGAAAGAAGCAACCTTATAGTAGTTGTTTGCTATTGGAGACAACGTTTCAAGGTAATCAATGCCTTTTGTTTGTGTGTATCCCTTTGTCACTAACCTTGCTTTATATTTTTCAACAGTCCCATCAACCTTATACTTTATTTTGAATACCCTTTTGCAACCTATGGTAATTTTGTCCTTAAGTAGAAGAACATTATCCCATGTAAATCATGCATATATGTTATTTACTCCATTATCACATTTTTCATTGAGAATTGATATTTGTCTGATAATTATGCTCCAAATTTATGAGTAGAGTATGAACTATATTTATTATAGGTAAATATTTCAATTTACACTACTACATTCTACTTGTAAATTGTGAATTATATTTGCCACTAATCTTGCTTCATATTTTTCAACAGTCCCATCAACCTACTGTATTTTGAATACTCTTTTGCAACCTATGACACTTTTGTCCTTAGGTAGAAGAACATTATCCCATGTTTGATTTGACTCCAAAGTAGATATTTCACACTGTATAACCTTTTTCCAATAATCATGTTTCACAGCTTTAGAATAAGTGTTTAGCTCAACATGTGAAGAAAGAGACATAACAAAAGATGTGTAAGAAGGTGATAATTTGTTATCAGACAAGACAAAATTCAAAGGATATTTAAATCTTGAAGATGTATTGCAATACTATTATTTTCAACATTATCACAGGGTGCAAAAATGACTTGTGATGACTGACTTAAAAGAGATTGTTCTTATGTAAAAGGACTTTTAATCATAAATGCTAGGACTGTCAATTTCATTGCTAATATCCATTATTCTCAAATTGTGAGTATTAAAATATGTTATATGTCGGTATCCAATTTATTCTTCATCGCAATCCGTTTGGGCTAATCCTTTTTTTTTCTTAAAACAAATATTCATTTAATGAATAAGTAAAAACTTTAATTTGTTCATAAGTAATTTTTTACTATTTTTTAAAGAAATTTTTTCATACATTTATGAAATAAATGATTTTTTTAAAAGTTATTATTTACTTCAAAAGTATCTATTTTAAATTTTAAAAATTATCTTTTCTCTATATAATATTTTATATTATTATGTGTAATATATGTAATATCTCTTACTAATATTTAATACATATATAAAGTAATATTATAGGCATGTATTTAAAAAAAGACATATTATATATATATATATATATATATATATATATATATATATATATATATATATATATATATATATAAGGGAGATATGATGTAGAACTCTTTTCTGAATTTTCAATGTTATTTTATTACATAAAAACGAATTATACTATAAATCTACATAAGAAGCATAATAATATCTAAATTATAATTCAATTATATTAAACCAATCAAACCAATTTTGTTAGTTCACTTTTAAAGCATTGTTAATGAACGCCAAGTTGCATGGATATAAAATAGTAAATTGATACTTTTATAGAAGATATTGTGTTAAACATATTTTATTATAAATTAATTTCATATTTATTCTACACATCATTTATCTACAAATAAGCTTCAGTTTCATAATTTATGTTACAAAAGATTGTATAACTAGGCATATATAGTAATGGCACAATTTCTTTTTTTAACTTTTCACCACCTAATATTTTAATCTATGTGATTTAGGTCATTGATAAAGCAAAGTTATCTCTTTTTGATATTGAGTTATTGTACTTAATATTGAAAGATATAAATGTTAAAATGAGTTCAAACCCGTGAGCCAACTCGACTCACTACAACTTCAAACTATATTGGATTAAAAAGAAAATTAAATGAGAGTAAAATGAAATTTACTCTCATTTAATCCCTGGGATAAACGAATTTGAGGTGGAGTGGATGTGGGTTGCACAAACAAAAATCTTCTATCATTTTTTCATTATAATTATTTACCACTTTTTAATTATGTAGATTGACATTTTGGTCTCTTTTAAGATTATAATGTTCTTCAATACTATTTGAATAATGCTTAGATGCTTAATTTATTTGTTTAACCAAATAGATTCTTACTATCTTTAAAATATCAATTCCAAATTGTGGTTAATGCTTGGTGGGATAGGTAAATATCTTGATTGGATTGCTATAAATAAGTAAGTTGAGTCAATGCAATGTATTCATATTGTAATGCAATAAATATATGAAACAAGTTGAGGGAGTAATACATGCTTAAGTGAGACAACCCACCTAACCTCTAACCTCTAGTAAGTAGAGGCAGTTTACAAAGCTTTTGACTCACTGAAAAGTAACTGGAGTTGAGTTTACTTGCTTTTAGCTCATTCCATGATGAGTCAATCATGTGAGCCAATTTAACTCATTTTGACACCTCTGCTAGATACTAACTTAATATTTTATTAAATTTTATCCGAATACTCACATATAATACATAAATACTTATAATATCTCAAATCATATAATTAAAATAAAACATACCTTATATAGAAAACAAAGAAATTTGTTGGGTGAAATATAATTCGTTGAACAAATTTAAATAAAAAATTAATTCATTACTCATAGAATTAGATTTCTTGGATGACTCTCTTCTATTGGACTAATTAAGCATAATTAAGAAAAATAACAAATTTCACAATATCACATACACTGCATTGCAACGGTAAACTTAACATTTTTTAAAATAACATCACAATACTAATTTCAAAAGGTAGCATATTCACATACTCAATCAAATGTATAATTTAAAATGTACACAATAAATTGCATACCACAAATTAAGTTGTCCAAGATCACACTTTCCATGTCTTATTTATTTGTCATCTAAACTACTGTTACAACATCCAATTAACATACTAGAAACAATGTTAAAGCAACACAAAATAATTGTGACATCAACTAGGGATAGATGGAAAAAATTGACTTGCAAAATGTATGACTTTACCCTTGACATCTTTAACATCTTCCGTCTAACCAACAAAATGATCAATAACATCAATTTCTCCATTTAACATAGAACCATTGACTTAACATCATTATTTTTTTCATTAGGTCACCCCAAACACCCTTATTTTTTTTTACGTTAACTTCTTTGTAGTATATGTAATTATAACTTTTATCACCCTTGTGGAATGATTGTTGTCAAAGTATCAATTCAGAGTTATATTTTCTATATTTGAGCATTACTAAATAAGAGTTGAGATTAACTTTAAGAATTGCTTTCTACCTCAATTATCAAAATAACATATATAAAATACTCTAACTACTTTACTCGAATATGAAGGAGCTTTCTTTCTACTTCATCTACCTATTTTGGTTATAAGTAATGTAACTTAACAAAATAATTGAAATAAAAAGACTATTTTTCTCTATTATCAAAAAAAATTTACTTATTTATAAGTTAATTAGATTTATAAAACAAAATATTTCTTCCTTTAAAGCTCAAAGTATTTTCCAATTTCTCTTAATCTATTGATTTTTATCATCATTTTTATTTTTATATTTTAGTATTTTTAGTTTTATTCTATTTTTAATTAATTTTTCTTATTTTATTAAATATTTTCCAATAATTCTTAAATTACCCAACTATATTTGATGTTGAATTATATATATATATATATATATATGGTAAAACTATAACTTAAATGTTATAAAATTATCAAGAAAACCTGTACAAAAGTAACATGCAAAACAAATTTACATCAATTTTATGAATTATTTTTTGATATTATTAATGATTTTTGTCCTTTTCAATTGATGTTCCATACTCTGTATTTATTAATTTTTAAGAGTCTTTAATATATGTAATATTTTAGTCACATTTTGTATTTATAAATAAAGTATTGTACTAGTGGGAAGCTTCTTTGAAAACTTTTGGGTGGTAAAATCTTAAAATAATTTGGACAAGCAAAAGTTTGATATAAAATTTTAAAACATCAATATATATATATATATTAAAATAGTTTATTAAGGAAAAACTGAAAAAGTCATGACTCTTTTTAATCTCTTAAGATCCCTTGCTTTCTACTACTTTATAAAGTAGATGTGAAAATATTTTACTATCTATATTCTTGTTTTATGTCTATTTTAAGATTATATCTTATAATAATTAAATTAAAATAGTTCTCCTCACCAAATAATAATGATAAGGTAAAACTACAAAAATGAGTTGGTAAATCCATTTTGGTAATTGGTTTTGAATGAATGATTTTGGAAATAAAACATAACCCAAATGATAGGGTTTTCAGTATAGATACTGAGTTTTGTGGGTTAAGTTAGAAGCAAAGACTCATTATTAGTAATTATCATATAATTCCATATCATAAGAGAAGGAAACAACTTTACACAATTGAAAGCTTTGTCTCCAACATTAAAACTCCTTATCCCTTTGAACTGCACCGACCAAAATTCAGTAAAGACAATCCAACGCGTTAATACCATTAAAGGACTTCAAATCTTTCTAAAAAGAACCCTTTTTCTAGCCTAATATAATGCATCAAATTAGTGCTTTGTTTTCAGATATAGCTGTTCTTTCATATTTTTTACATGAATTGGTCTTATCAGTGAAATCATTAATACATTTTTTTAAAAGTTAAAGAATGAAACATTTTAAATTAAATTATGATAAATTCTTAATGATCCTAATACCATATTAATAAATAAGTTTATCTGTAATTTAATTTCATAAAATTAAATTATAAGATTAAATTTGTATCTCAGTTGTGATTTTGTTATATCAATAATGGATATAGGATCTCCGTATTATTAAATGAATGAATTGATTCACTTATTTGTTTATCACATAGTTTAAAAGAAATAAATAGTTTTTCTAAATCAAAATTAACTTATCTACAAAATAAAAATAAATTTTTAAATAAATTAGTATATAAATTAATTTTATTCTATAAAAATACTATTTCTTTTTTGCTATAAATAGTTACATAAAACTCATCAAAACTTGTGATAATGATATAACAACGTTTAATAAAAAGAAGCATCCTAGGCCGGGAGATCAAATACGAAAATGTCACACTAACTCGGAAACAAAGTTAAGCAGTGAATAGAAACTATGATGCCGATTCTGATGAATATTAAAGACCTTCTGAATTTGCATACGAAAGATCTTCTAATAATTAATGAATATGCTGTGTTAGAAATTGTAACCAAGAATTGTATGAAGGATGTCAAAAGTACTTGAAGTTATCTTTTCTATTACTGTTGTATTATATAAAATTTTGTTTGTTATTACTAAGAAGGTTATGACAATAATTTTAAAGTTATTAATTGAAGAATTCAAATATGTAAAATTTTCTAGTTCTTTCACAAAGTAAAAACGTGTTTTACAAGTTTGGTCTTAACTGTTCTTTGCTGAAAAAAATTGCATGTTATATTGAGGAAAAGACGAAAACTAGGAGAATTGCAAATATTGTAATAAATCTAAATGGAAAGAAAAGGGTACTAGTGACAAAAAGGAAACTGCCAACACAGGTCTTACGTTACTTTCTTCTGAAACCATGATTGCAAAGGTTATTCATGTGTCCCGAAACAACAAAGCCAATGGGAAGACATGTTTTAAAGACTAACCCAAATGGATTGTTTAGGCATTCAAGAGTTGCTAAAGCATGGAATAGTTTTGATCAACTTCACCGTAAGTTTGCTCTTGAACTTAGAAATGTTCACATTGTCCTTGCAATTGATGGCTTTAATCCTTCTCAAACCATGCATAATAGTTATAACATGGCCAATGAATTTAATTCCATATAATTGTCTTCCTTGGAGTGCATAAGCAACCATTTTTTATTATTTCAGAAAAAAAAAGTCAGAAAATAAGATAGATATGTACCTATAACCTGTAGTGAAAGACTTGAATGAGCTATGGATATAAAGAGTGGAAATCTATATTCTTTCTTAAAAGAAGTGTTTGTAATATAGTGTCTCTCATGTGGCCAATAACTGATTTTCTTGGAGGTGGAATACTTATACTAGCTAATGCTTGTCCAACTTGTAATTTTGATGTTTTCCCTTGTCGATTAAGACATGATAAAAATGGTGTTTCATGGGTCGTGGCCATTTTTAGAGAGAAGCAATAAATTTAGATTGGTGAATAAACAATTTGATGACACAATTAAATTAAGAGTTGCACTAAAATTATTATTTGGATTTGAAATTTTTAAACAATTTGATGTCATAACCTTCGATAACAATCTTAAGTAGAGGGAGACTATGGAAGAAAACAAATCATATTCTTTAACATTCCTTATTGAAAGGACAATCTTTTACTTAATAACCTTGATGTTGTGCACATTGAGAATGTGTATGATAATGTGTTGTAAACATGCTTAAAGATGAAAAATTAAAAGATCATCTAGAAGCTCATTAAAATCTAAAATGGATAAAAGGAGACCTATAGCTAGATGAAAATGGAAAATATATTCTTTTACTATTTTATATGACAAGAGAATAAAGATACATATTTCTCAATACATTAAAGAATGTGAAGATGTCAAATAATTACTCAAGTAACATATCTCGTTGCGTTGATAATGAAAACTATAGGATATTTGACCTCAAGAATCATGATTGTCATATCCTCATGCAACATTTACTTCGTATAGATACAAAATGTTTTACATGACCGTGCAATTGCAATGTTGGTAGAGGTTTGCTTATTTCTCAAAGAGTTGTGTTGTAAAAGTTCAATGTCTCAAATATTGACATGCAACAAATTGAGTTGCACTTACTCTTTGTCGTTTGGAAATTATTTTTTCTTCGTCATTCTTCATTGTAAGGGTCCATTTAACTTGTCATCTCGTAGAAGAAGTGAGACTAGGAGAACCATTATATTACCGTTGGTTGTATCCAGGTAAATGCATGTTTTAACTCATTTCTTTCGAAGAAAATATTGATTATATTGTTTTCCAAGTTAGGACATTTGAAGTCTTTTACACAAAACAGTACAAAACTTGAAGGGTCTGTGAGTGAAATTTATTTAGTAAAAGAGACTTTTAACTTTTTCTCATTGTATGAAGAAGCTGAGTCAAGGTTGAATAAAAGTTAGTTTGTTGATAATCATCCCAATAATGGTGAACATCTTCAAATTATTTATCCTTAATTAAGTAGATAAGTGGAAAGTTAATCAACTTTCACTCTTACACCATTAGAAAAAATGCAAGCACATCTATATTTTTTACTAATTTTTTCCAAAATCTAGCCATATCATGAGTAAGTATTTAGATATCTTATATATGGTGAAAGTAAAATTATTTCCATAAATTAAATTTAACATATGATTTTTTATTGTAGTGAATTCATAACAATCACTAAGAGGAAGAAAAGAAACCGAAAACTTTCAAATACAATCTTATAAAGGATAGTTAATAAATCATTTGCATAACACCAGTAAGTTTGAAAATATAATGAATCAAATTAGTAAAGCCTTTCAATGACATCAAATTTATAATTACTTGTTGATAATATGATTTCATATATAGGTTACAAAAACAAACAATACAAATGTGATTTCAGATGAAATAAAGTATCTGGGTAGAGGTCCAATGCCAATTGCAAAAAGATCTTTTGCATATAATATAAATGGGTACAAATTTAGAACCATAGAGAGAGATGAAGGTTTAAAAATACAAAATATTAAAGTTTCTCCAGCTTCAAATTTGAGGCTATAGAAAATTTGAGGCTAGAAATTCTTTCATATTGTGGGGAGTTAGAAGAGGTTAACTATTATAGTTTTCTTAGACTTGTTCAATTTATATGTATATGGACAAATATTACACGCACTAGTACATAAAACACATTCTACGTCAGGATAATACGTCAGTTAAAACAAAACCGATGTAAACAAAAACATAGTGTCATTTTTTTAAATATTTGAAGAGATATTACGTCGGTTAACTCAAACCCAACGTAATATATCATATTATACGTCGGTTGTCACTCATAACCGATGTAGAAAAGACTGAAAAAAGTTAAAATTCAAAATTTAAAAAGTCTAAAATGGTGTTGAAGATACTACATCGGTTGAGAGGTCCCAATAGACGTAGTATGTACCCCATATTACGTTAGTTGGGACTTTCCACCCGACGTAACATCGTTCTCGTATTTTATTTAGTGTATATTTGATGGTAGAGTTCTTATATTGTATAGATTTACCATAGATTTAGGGTTTAAAAAATTTAGGACGAAAAAACTTTAAACGACCATAACTTTTGATAGAGTTCGGAGTGAGACGCTCCAAAAATGAAAATTTCTCAAAATAGGGTAACGAATTCGCTGGCTAACCGCCTTCGGAAATTCCTAAATTCCATTGTTTAGGGTTTTTTTATTTTTTTGTTATTTTTACCTATTTTTTTAGATTGTAGCCTTTTATTTCACATATCTATACTTGCTAGAAAATTCTAAAATTTTTTGTGGTGTTTTCCTGTATCAATTAGATATTAATCAACCCATTATTCTTTTTTTAAAATAAGGCTTTTTACGTCGGTTGTAAGCTATAACTGACGTAATAGAAGACTTTTTACGTCGTTTGTAACCGACGTAAAAAGTCTTCTATTACATGGGTTCCAGCTCTGACCGACGTAGTATCCACCTGTTATGTTGTAATTTAGTTATTTTAGTTGGATATATGATGTCGATTTGTATTTTCAACCGATGTAGTGACGTACATACTTCATCGATTGCATAATCGCGTTATATGTCCAAGACTTTCTACGTCCTCTTCATCTACGTTGGTTCTCCAGAACCGATGTAGAAGAACATTTTTCTACTAGTGATGTTCGGTAATTTACTTTAGTAATTTTTCTCAATGAATTCACTAGGTGAACTTAAATAGTACAAATGAGATATTATGTTGATGATGAGGTAAATAGAGGTTGAAGTGTTTCAGTCCATATAATGTCAAGGGATTTGTATTATATAGGAGAAGTTGGAGAAAATATTACATTTGAAACAAGTCATACAATGAACAAGATTTAAGCAATTTTTTTTACAAATGAAACTAAGACAATGATGTTGGGATTGGATGAAGTAGACGATGAATTTGTTATTACAAGTAATGGTGAAAACCTCCTTCACGAAGATACAAATATGTGTGCATAATTAATAAAAATATCATGGTAAGATATTTGTTGTAAATCATGCACATATGTTATTTACTCTATTATTACATTTTTCATTGAGAATTGATATTTGTCCGATAATTATGCTCCAAATTATAAGTAGAGTATGAACTATATTTATTATAGGTAAAGATTTCAATTTACACTACTACATTCTACTTGTAAATTGTGAATTATATTTGCCACTAGCCTTGCTTCATATTTTTCAACAGTCCCATCAGCCTACTTTATTTTGAATACCCTTTCGCAACTTATGGCAGTTTTGTCCTTAGGTAGAAGAACATTATCCCATGTTTGATTTGACTCCAAAGTAGATATTTCATACTATATAACATTTCTCCAATAATCATGTTTCACAGCTTTAGAATAAATGTTTAACTCAACATGTGAAGAAACAAACTAACAAAAGATGTGTAAGAAGGTGATAATTTGTTACCAGACAAGACAAAATTCAATGGATATTTAAATCTTGAAGATGCATTCGAATACTATTATTTTCAACATTATCATAGAGTGCAAAAATGACTTGTGATGACTGACTTAAAAGAGATTGTTCTTATGTAAAAGGACTTTAATCATAAATGTTAGGACTGTCAATTTCATTACTAGTATCCATTATTCTCAAATTGTGAGTATTAAAATATGTTATACGTCGGTATCCAATTTATTCTTCATCGTAATCCGTTTGGGCTAATCTTTTTTTTTTCTTAAAAAAATATTTATTTAATGAATAAGTAAAAACTTTTAAATTGTTCTTAAGTAATTTTTTACTATTTTTTAAAGAAAAATTTTCATACATTTATGAAAGAAATAATTTTTTAAAAGTTATTATTTACTTCAAAAGTATCTACTTTAAATTTTAAAAATTATCTTTTCTTATGTGTAATATATGTAATATCTCTTACTAATATTTCATACATATATAAAGTAATTTAAAAAAAGACATTATATATATATATATATATATATATATATATATATATATATATATATATATATATATATATATATATATGAAAGAGAGATATGCATGTGTAGAACTCTTTTCTGAATTTTCAATGTTATTTGATTACATAAAAACGAATTAAGTATAAATCTACATAAGAAGCATAATAATATCTAAATTATAATTCAATTATATTAAACCAATCAAACCAATTTTGCTGGTTCACTTTTAAAGTATTGTTAATGAACGTCAAGTTGGATGGATATAAAATAGTAAATTGATACTTTTATAGAAGATATTGTGTTAAACATATTTTATTCTAAATTAATTTCATATTTTTTCTACACATCATTTATCTACAAATAAACTTTAATTTCATAATTTATGGTTCAAAAGATTGTATAACTAGGCATATATAGTAATGGTACAAAAATTTTCTTTTAACTTTTCACCATTTAATATTTTAATCTATGTGATTTAGGTCATTGATAAAGCAAAATTATCTCATTTTGATACTGAGTTATCATACTTAATACTAAAAGATATAAATGTTAAAATGAGTTCAAACCCATGAGCCAACTCGACTCACTATAACTTCAAACTATATTAGATTAAAAAAAAAAGATAAGAGTAAAATGGAATTTGACTCATTTAATCCATGGGATAAACAAATTCGAGATGGATTGGATGTGGGTTGCACAAACAAAAATCTTCTATCATTTTTTCATTATAATTATTTAGCACTTTTTAATTATGTAGATTGACATTTTGGTCTCTTTTAAGATTAAAATGTACTTCAATACTATTTGAATAACACTTAGATGCTTAATTTATTTGTTTAACCAATTAGATACTTACTATCTTTAAAATATCAATTCCAAATTGTGGTTAATGCTTGATGAGATAGGTAAAATATCTTGATTGGATTGCTATAAATAGGTAATTTGAGTTAATGTATTCTTATTGTAATGCAATAAATATATGAAACAAGTTGAGGGAGCAATACATGCTTAAGTAAGACAACACACCTAAGCACTAACCTCTAATAAGTAGAGGTAGGTTACAAAATTTTTGACTCATCAAAAAGTGAGTCGAGTTGAGTTTACTCGCTTTTAACTCATTCCATGATGAGTCAATCATGTGAGCCAATTTAACTCACTGACGCAAATACTCACATATAATACATAAATACTTATAATATCTCAAATCATATAATTAAAATCAAACATACCCTATATATAGAAAACAAAGAAATTTGTTGAGTGAAATATAATTCGTTGAACAAATTTAGATAAAAAATTAATTCATTACTCATAGAATTAGATTTCTTGGGTGAACTCTCTTCCATTGGACTAATTAAGCATATTAAGAAAAATAACAAATTTCACAATATCACATACACTGCATAGCAACGGTAAACTTAACATTTTTTAAAATAACATCACAATATTAATTTCAAAAGGTAGGATACTCACATACTCAACCAAATGTATAATTTAAAATATACACAATAAATTGCATGCCACAAATTAAGTTGTCGAAGTTCACACTCTCCATGTCTTATTTATTTGTCATCTAAACTAGGGTTATAACATCCAAATATAATACTAGAAACAATGTTAAAGCAACACAAAATAATTGTGACATCGACTAGGCATAGATGCAAAAAATTGACGTATAGTTCAAAATGTATGACTTTACCCTTGACATCTTTAACACCTTCCATCCAACCAAGAGCATGATCAATAACATCAATGGTTCCATTTAAGATAGAACCATTTGCTCCATTTAAGATAGAACCATTGACTCTAACATCATTATTTTTGTCATTAGGTCACCCCACCATGACCATGAATTCCCACATTGAAAAACACCCTTACTTTTTACTTTAACTTCTTTCTAGTATATGTAGTTATAACTCTTATCACCCTTGTGGGTTTGGACGTTGTGAAATAATTGGTACATGAGTCAAGGCTAGTTGAAGAGCTTGTAAAAGATGGTAATACCACCCATTAAAAAATGTAATTATAGAGTAGCATGGAATGATTATTGTCAAAAGTATCAATTAAGAGTTATATTGTCTATATTTGAGCATTTCTAAGTAAGTTGTTAGACAAAGAGGATTTAGATGACTTCAAAGCATTTAACAGTGCCACTTTCTTAATTGCTTTCTACATCAATTATCAAAATAACATATATAAAATACTCTAACTACTTTACTCGAATGTGAAGGAGCTTTCTTTCTACTTCATCTACCTATTTTGGTTATAAGTAATGTAACTTAACAAAATAATTGAATTAAAAAGACTATTTTTCTCTATTATAAAAAAAGCTTTACTTACTTATAAGTTAATTAGATTTATAGAACAAAATATTTCTTCCTTTAAAGCTCAAAGTATTTTCCAATTTCTCTTAATCTATTGATTTTTATCATCATTTTTATTTTTATATTTTAGTATTTTTTAGTTTTATTCTATTTTTAATTAATTTTTCTTATTTTATTAAATATTTTCCAATAATTCTTAAATTACCCAACTATTTTTGATGTTGAATTATATATATATATATATATATATATGGTAAAACTATAACTTAAATGTTATAAAATTATCAAGAAAACCTGTGCAAAAGTAACATGCAAAACAAATTTACATTAATTTTATGAATTATTTTTTGGTATTATTAATGATTTTTGTCCTTTTCAATTGATGTTCCATACTCTATATTTATTAATTTTTAAGAGTCTTTAATATATAGTAATATTTGAGTCACATTTTGTATTTATAAATAAAGTATTGTACTAGTGGGAAGCTTCTTTTAAAACTTTTGGGTGGTAAAATCTTAAAATAATTTGGACAACCAAAAGTTTGAAATAAAATTTTAAAATATATATATATATATATATATATATATAAAAATAATTTATACAGGAAAAATTGAAAAAGTCATTACTCTTTTAATCTCTTAAAAGATCCCTTCCTCTCTACTATTTTATTATCTATATTTTTTTATGTCTATTTTAAGATTATATCTTATAATAGTTAAATTAAAATAGTTCTTCTCACCAAACAATAATGATAAGGTAAAACTACAAAAATAAGTTGGTAAATCCATCTTGGCAATTGGTTTTGAATTCATGTTTTTGGAAATAAAACATAACCCAAGTGAGAGGGTTTTCAATACTGAGTTTTGTGGGTTTGTTGAGACTGAGAAAGTTAAAAACAAATACTCATATTATTAGTTTTTGCAATTATCATATAGTTCCATGTCATAAGAGAAGGAAACAATTTACAAAATTGAAAGCTTTGTCTTCAACGTTAAAACTCCTTATCCCTTTGAATTGCACCGACCAAAATTCAAGTAAAGACAATCCAACGCGTTAATAGCATTAAAGGACCTCAATCTTTCTAAAAAGAATCCCATTTCTAGCTTAATATAATGCATCAATGCTTTGTTTTCAGATATAGCTGTTGTTTCATATTTTTTACATGAATTCGTCTTATCAGTGAAATCATTAATACATTTTTTTAAAAGATTAAAGAATGAAACATTTTAAATTAAATTAATGTAAATTCTTAATGATCCTAATACCATATTAATAAATAAGTTTATCTATAATTTAATTTCATAAAATTAAATTATAAGATTAAATTTGTATCTTACTTGTAATTTTGTTATATCAATAATGGATATAGGATCTCCGTATTATTAAATGAATGAATTGATTCACTTATTTGTTTATCACATAGAAGACCTTTTCTAAGAAAGTTTAAAAGAAATAAATAGTTTTTCTAGATCAAAATTAACTTATCTACAAAATAAAAATAATTTTTTAAATCAATTAGTATATAAATTAATTTTATTCTATAAAAATACTATTTTTTTTTGCTTTAAATAGTTACATAAAACTCATCAAAACTTGTGATAATGATATAATTTCCTATCAGACAATAATTTTTCTGGAAGCGGACTTGTAATCAACGGTTAATAAACAAGAAGCATCCTAGGCCGGGAGATCAAATACGAAAATGTCACACTAACTCGGAGACAAAGTTAAGCAGTGAGGCCCAAGGAGAAGCGAGAATTACTGGACTTCTTCCTCCTTCACCTCCATACTTTTGTTTCTACACCACTATAATTAAAAAATTTAAAATATCATTTCAAAATTTATATTTCAGATATTATAATCCTTTTATTTTAAATGATATAATTTAAAATATAAGAAAAATATATTTTTTGAATTATATAATGTAAAATAATTTTTTTATTTTAAATTGTATAATTTAAAATATATTTTAAATTATACAATTTGAAATATAAACATTCTTTTTATATATAAAATTGTATAATTTAAAATATAATTTTTTGTATTCTCAATTTTAAAATATAAAAAATTATATTTTAAATTATAAATTGTAAATTTTAAAAGTAAAGATAAATATAATTCAGAAAATAAAGAAAAGATAAAATATATTTTTAATTTTTCTATGAAAGTAGGGGAAGAAAATATGAAAACGTAAGAAGAAGTCGTTGAATTATGAACTTATCGATAGGATGAGCTGGATCAAGTGGGCCGGGTGAATAAAGTTCAGTCTACTTGTGTAGTCAATTATTTTACTATTATTTGTGACAGAACAAAGTTTAAAATTTGTAAGGTGCTAAATCTCTTTTCAAAATTTCCATACTTCACATAAGCTTGCACATAAATTTATAATAATAAATAACTATAATATCACTAAAATTAAAATTAAAAGATATTTATATTCTTAAATTTAAATTTTGAAACAAAAAATTATAAATTTCATATAAATCCAGGTATTATTACATTTCTGATCTTTCTATTATCCAAACCATAGATAAATTAACATGAAGTCTTTATAAATTTGTCAAATCTAAATATTAAACTAAGTAACTCCTAAATATGCACAACAACACATTTATTAAATTATTAGATAGTTTGAAATTTAACCAAAAATTTATTTACCAATTGGAAGAATAGTATAATGACGTTAATTAAATATTAAAAATAACAGTTAGGATTATGCAAATTAAGAATTAATAATATGTATCTTTTCCATTATTAATGATATACAAAAATATTTTTCTTGAACTTGTTTCTTCATAGTTAAGTGGACTTTAGGCCTAATTCAATCTTACAAAGCCGGTCTTGTAAGATTGATTTAGGATTAAAGTTTACTTATGATATGGTATCAAAGCCTATCTTAGCACGGTTGTTGGGCCTATTGGGTCACTCGTTATCGGGCCGCTATCGGACCACCCTTACATATAAGTTTCACGCTCGAGTTAAAGAGTCTCGACGTGAGGATGGTGTTTGGAAGGAATGACAAAGATTTGATTAGAGGCATTGTCAATGGATTTAGACTGTTGTAGAAGAGCTGACAATGTTTGATATTGCTCAGGAATAAAACTAATTTGCTGAAAATGTACCTCTAACCTTGAACCTTCATCATTCTGCTGGTTATTATTACAGTCTGCTTTATGATTTTTAAACTTGAACTAAGGTGGAAAACCATGTTTTCTATGGCATGTATCAATCACATATCCTGTCTTTTTACAATGAGTGCAAACTTTAGAAATATATCGTCTTCCATAACTACCAAAAACTTTGTCTCTCTTATTGTGTATCGAGAGAACAAATCATACATTGCTGAGAACTAACATGATAAGGTGAACTAACATGACTGCAAACATGCAGTCACTCCTATAGATAATCTTTTTAAATTGCCTTCTATTGGAAGTGTGTCTTTCACTGATGTTCATGCCTATAGAAGGTTGATTGGAAGACTTTTGTTCACCAACTTTCTCAGTTTCTTGATAAGCCTACAATTGCTCACTATAATGCAAGAATTAGAATTCTCAAGTATATTAAAGGAGCTCCAAGTCTTCACTTATTTTTCTCTTCCAACAGTTCTTCCCATCTAAAAGCCTTTTGTGATAGTGATTGGGGCACATGTAGTTATTCAAGACAATCAGTGACTGATTTTAGTATGTATCTTGGAACTTCCCTTATACCTAGAAATTAAAGAAGCAAGGAACAATACCGAAGAGTTTCTGTGAAGCTGGTTACAGGACAATGGCCAGTGTTACATGTGAAATTCAATGGGTAGTTTATGTTATCTTTTTCAAGCAACCATCTCTTTTATATTTGACAATGACTCGGCAAGATACATTGCAGCAAAGTGTTTCATGAGCGTACGAAACATATAGAAATAGACTATCATATTGTTAGAGAAAAATTGAAGAAGGGTCTGATCCATTTGCTTCCCATTTCCATCACAGAGCAACTAGCAGACATTTATACCAAAGCCTCTGGTCCTCAGTCTTTCAAGAATATTTGTTCCAAGTGGGTCTCATCAATATTTGTTCCCCAGCTTACGAAGGGGTTTCATAGGATATGGATACAAGGCTTCTAGAAGGAAACTAATATCAATTCTGGGATTTTGTCTTTATGACAAGATCAAATTGTTAGAAGGAAATAAATATAAATTATTTGATTTTGTCTTTATGACAATAATCAAATTATCATCAATTCTATTTATTTTGTGTTTTATGACAATATCTGATTGTAATATTTTTATTTATTTATTTTTCTTTAGCTATACCTAAAATGGGTACATTATTTGTATATATTCAGTTCAACTCTTTATTTTTTATCAATATATAGAAAAATAGAGAGAATATTTCTATTCTCATATCCTTTGTTCATTTTTTATTCATCTCTTTATTTTCATAATAAAATTGAATATATATATATATATATATATATATATATATATATATATTTATATTTATATATATATATATATATATATATATATATATATATATATTAAGATTTAGACATACATCTTTTAATTAAGTATGATTTTATCTTCATTATTCAATGGTGTCTTCTATAACAGTCTTTCTCAAACAGTTGAATATTTCTTCTTGTAGATTTCCTATCGTTTTATAAATTATTAACATAGACTGGATAGTCCAATAGACCGTTCTTTTGGTTCAGTAACACTCAGATTGATTTCTAATATTTTAATTTGGGTATCTATTCACCTATTAGGTTTAAAAAGTATCATCCAACTTTGACAAAAAATAATTATAATAATTGAATCTAAAATGAATAACTTCTTCAACATAAATTTTCTAGAGTTATAAACTTTATATATTTTTATAATATTTAAATATAATTTCTTAATTTGTGTCAAATTTTTTAAATGTTTCTTTAGTATTCATGTGAAGCATTGAAAATCGAATGAGTGAAAATAAAATATGTTGAATTAATGTTCTTTTTCCTAATTGATAACGAGCTATTTTAGAATAGGTATAATACAAATTTTGTTAATAAATTGTGTTCATTCCTTCAACCTAAAAGTGTATGGTATAAAATTTGCATTTCACATTATTTTAGTCATTTGAAATCATTTTTTCTCTTCATATTGTCGTTATAGTCATTGTCATTGTTTTAACCACACTTATTTCATACAAATTTATACATGATAAGGACAATATTGATAATATATGTAAAAAAAATTGTACACAAAGTTTAGTTATCACCTCTAACACCTACAAACACGAGTCACAACAAAGACTTTGAACCAATCAACTTGTGACACAAACTTTCACAGCTAATGCTTTTAAGTTGTACTTAATGTTAATTATTAGACGATCCAAAATTTTTTAGATGGTCTAATCATCTAATAACGTTTTGATAATAATAATACTTCAAGTATGTATTTGTATTTGATGATCTTACATTTGTTACATTAATATTCACATATCTCTAAGCATGATGAGTATGTGAAAATCCAGATAAGTATTTATTTATTATTATTTTATTATATTAATTTTGTTTAAAATTAAAAGAAAAGGAAAGTTAAAAATAAATAAATATAAAAATGGTAAATGTTTTAAATTTGTTTTGAAATCTGCTTTCATTTTATTTGAGATCAAATCATTCTCTACACCCTGGTCCATGGTTTTATCAAGCTTTGCTTATAATAAAATTAATTTGATTTATTGTATCTTATTTACCTATACGTATTTGCAGAAACTTTTTTTGAGATTAAGATGGGACTGTTATGTTACTATAGCTAAATACAGAAATAATTCAAAATAATTTTGCTACACACAATTTTGATTTGGTTTTTTCTAAATCTAAAAAACAAATTAAAGTGCCTTTCACATAAATACCAAAATAAGACTTTATAGTATGTTGTGCTTTAATATTTAAATTTGTTCATAATGGAAATGATTCAAATTATTATGAAATATTTAAATGTAATTAATTATTCCAAATCAAGATATCACGTACCATTTAAATTGTTTCTATATGTAGATAAAGTCAGTTTTAATACAAAATCAGAACAGAAGTTGTTCTTCCATTAACTATTTTCAACATTATAGGGTTAAGATTTCCCTTTCAAGCATTCAATGACTAGTTTTTACAAAGCTAAATTTCAAGTTGAATAAAATAAGAAAGAAAAAGAAAAATACATCATACAATCTATTGAGGAATTTACTAAATATATAAGTGTCTATTGCAAATATGCTATTGAGAGCATAAAGTTTAATATTTTAAAAAATAAATTGAAGTTTTTAAATAACTAATAATGATTAAAACTAAAAATAGAGTACAATGCATTAAATGAAAAAGGAAAGGAGTAAAGTTTAACTCAAAATCATGTTGTTTAAGAAGTATGGAAATTTGTTTATTGCATCTAGTAATCTTAGTATTAGATGGTCATCTAGTTGGTAAGAAGATCCGATGAGCACGAGTGTCTCTATTGATGCAGGTATATCTCTCGTCTACGTAACTAGTGCATTTATATTTAAAGTATCTGCTCTTGTGAACTCTTAAATGATGTATACACTGTGTTGTCTTAAATAAAATTTCTACTAAACTTAAGGTTTATATAAAGCTCAATTTAAACTTTACATACAGTGTTCAAATAAATCTCAATGTGTTTGATTTTATTAAAAATTTATTTACCAATTGGAAGAATAGTATAATGACGTTAATTAAATATTAAACATAACAGTTAGGATATGCAGATTTAGAATTAATAATATCTATCTTTACTGTTATTAATAATATACAAAAATAATATTTTTCTTCAACTTGTTTCTTCACAGTTAAGTGGAAATTTATCAAGAAGTGGACTTTAGGCCTAACTCAACCTTACAAAGCCGGTTTTGTAAGGTTGGCTTAGGCTTAAAGTTTACTTATGATATGGTATCAAAGCCTATCCTAACACGGTTGTTGGGCCTATTGAGCCACCTGTTATCGGGCCGCTATCGAACCACTCTTACATATAAGTTTCACGCTCAAGTTAAAGAGTCTCGACGGGACGGAGTGTGTTGGAAGGAATGACAAAAATTTGATTAGAGACATTGTCATTAGATTTAGGCTCTTGTAGAAGAGCTAACAATATTTGATATTGCTCAGGTGTAAAACTAATTTGCTAAGAATGTAGCTTTGACCTTGAACCTTCATAATTCTGTTGGTTATTATTACAGTTTGCTTTATAATTTTTAAACTTGAAGTGAGGTGGAAAACCATGTTTTCTATGGCATGTATCAATCACATGTCCTGTCTTTCCATAATGAATGCAGACTTTAGAAGTATATCGTCTTCCATAACTACCAAAAATTTGTCTCTCTTATTGTGTATCGAGAGAACAAATCATATGTTGCTGAGAACTAACATGATAAGGTGAACTAACATGACTGGAAACTTTTAGTCACTCCTATGGATAATCTTGTTAAATTGTCTTCTACTGGAAGTGTGTCTTTCACGGATGTTCATGCCTATAGAAGATTGATTGGAAGACTTATGTATCTCACTAATACCCGACATGACATAACATTTTCTGTTCACCAACTTTCTCAGTTTCTTGATAAGCCTACAATTGCTCATTATAATGCAGCAATTAAAATTCTCAGGTATATGAAAGGAGCTCCAAGTCTTGGCTTATTTTTCTCTTCCAATAGTTCTGCCCATCTAAAAGCCTTTTGTGATAGTGATTGAGGCACATGTAGTGATTCAAGACAATTAGTGATCAGTTTTAGTGTGTATCTTTGAAATTCTCTTATACCCTGGAAATCAAAGAAGCAATGAACAATATCAAAGAGTTCCTGTGAAGCTAGTTACAGGACAATGGCAACTGCTACATGTGAAATTCAAGGGCTAGTTTATATTTTTCAAGATTTAAAAGTTCCTTTTGAGCAACCATCTCTTTTATCTTGTGACAATGACTCAGCAAGATACATTGCAGCAAATCCAGTGTTTTGTGAGCGTACGAAACATATAGAAATAGACTGTCACATTGTTAGAGAAATATTGAAGAAGGGTCTCATCCATTTGCTTCCGATTCCCACCATAGAGCAAATAACAGACATTATACCAAAGTCTTAGGTCCTCAGTCTTTCAAGAATATTTGTTCCAAGCTGGGTCTCATCAATATTTGCTCCCTAGCTTGCGAAGGGGTTTCATAGGATATGGATACAAGGCTTCTAGAAGGAAACTGATATCAATTATGTGATTTTGTGTTTATCACAGGATCAAATCGTTAGAAGGAAAGAAATATTAATTATTTGATTTTGTCTTTATGACAATAATCAAATTATCATCAATTCTGTTTATTTTGTGTTTTATGATAGTAACAGATTGTAATATTTTTATTTATTTTTTTCTTTAGCTATACCTAGAATGAGTACATTATTTGTATATATTCAGTTAAGTTCTTTGTTTTTTATCAATACATAGAAAAAACAGAGAGAATATTTCCATTCTCATATCCTTTGTTCATTTTTGTTCATCTCTTTATTTTCATAATAAAATTAAATATATATATATATATATATATATATATATATATATATATATATTTTTATATATAAATATATATCTTTTAATTAAATATGATTTTGTCTTCATTTATTCAATGGTGTCTTCTATAACAATCTTTCTCAAACAGTTGAATATTTCTTCTCATAGATTTCCTATCTTTTTATATAATTATAACATAGACTAGATAGTCCAATAGACCGTTCTTTTGAGTGAGTAACACTTAAATTGATTCTAATATTTTAGTTTGGGTATTTGTTCACCTATTAGGTTTAAAAAGTATAATCTTTGACAAAAAATAATTATAATAATTGAATCTAAAATGAATAACTTCTTCAACATAAATATTCCAGAGTTATAAATTTTATATATTTTTATAATATTTAAATATAATTTCTTAATTTGCATCAAATTTTTTAAATGTTTCTTTAGTATTCATGTGAAGCATTGAAAATTGAATCAGTGAAAATAAAATATGTTGAATTAATGTTCTTTTTCCTAATTGATAGCGAGCTATTTTAGAATAGGTATGATATAAATTTTGTTCTATAAAGAATAAATTGTGTTCATTCCATCAACCTAAAATTGTATGGTATAGAATTTGCATTTCACATTATTTTAGTCATTTGTCATCCATTTTTCCTCTTCATATTGTCGTTATAGTCATAATCATTGTTTTAAACACACTTATTTCATACAAATTTATACATGATAACGACAATAATGACAATATATGTAAAAAAAATTGTACACGAGGTTTAGTTGTCACTTCTAACACCTACAAACACGAGTCACAACAAAGACCTTGAACCAATCAACCTGTGAGACAAACTTTCACAGCTAATGCTTTTAAGTTGTACTTAATGTTAAATTATTAGACGGTCTAAAATTGTTTTAGATGGTCTAATCATCTAATAAAGTTTTGATGATAATAATACTTCAAGTATGTGTTTGTGTTTGATGATCTTACGTTTATTACATTAATATTCACATATCTCTAAGTATGATGAGTATGTACAAATGAGTTAGAAATGGAAATAAGTGCTTATTTATTATTATTTTATTAAATTAATTTTGTTTAAAATTAAAAGAAAATGAAAGTTAAAAATAAATAAATATAAAAATGACAAATGTTTTAATTTTTTTTAAATTTGCTTTCAATTTTTTTTTAGATCAAATCATTCTCTGCACCTTGGTCCATGGTTTTATCAATATTTGCTTACAATAAAATTAATTTGATTTAACGTATTTTATTTACCTATATGTATTTGCAGAAACTTTTTTTGAGATTAAGATGGGGCTGTTACGTTACTATAGCTAAATACAGAAACAATTTAAAATGATTTTGCTACACAAAATTTTGATTTGGTTTTTCTAAATCTAAAAAATAAATTAAAGTGCCTTTCACATAAATATCAAAATAAGACTTTATAGCATGTTGTGCTTTAATATTCAAATTTGTTCATAATGAAAATTATTTAAATTATTATGAAATATTTAAATGTAATTAATTATTTCAAATCAAGATATCATGTGCTCTTTAAATTGTTTCTATATGTAGAGAAAGTCAGTTTTAATACAAAATCAAGAACAGAAGTTGTTCTTCCATAAACTATTTTCAACATTATAGGGTTAAGATTTCCCTTTCAAGCATTCAGTGCCTAGTTTATATAAAGCTACATATGAAGGAACAATTTCAAGTTGAATAAAATAAGAAAAAAAAAGAGAAATACATCATACAATCTATTGAAGAATTTACTAAATATTTGAGTGTCTATTACAAATATGCTATTGAGAACATAAAGTTTAATATTTTAAAAAATAAATTGAAGTTTTTAAATAACTAATAATGATTAAAACTAAAAATAAAGTACAGTGCATTAAATGAAAAGGAAAGGAGTACAGTTTAACTCAAAATCATGTTGTTTAAGAAGTATGGAAATTTGTTTATTGCATCTAGTAATCTTAATATTAGATGGTCATCTAGTTGGTAAGAAGATCCAATGAGCACGATTGTCTCTATTGATGCAGGTATATCTCTCGTCTACGTAACTAGTGCGTTTATATTTAAAGTATATGCTCTTATGAACTCTTAAATGATGTAAACACTGTATTGTCTTAAATAAAATTTCTACTAAACTTAAGGTTTATATAAAGCTCAATTTAAACTTTACATACAGTGTTCAAATAGATCTCAATGTGTTTGATTTTATTAATGTATAATATATTACTTTTTCTCTTCTCTCATTGTATCTTGACTTCTTTCATAATTAAGAATCCATTAATTAGTGTTATCTATAAATAGAAAGAAAGAAAGTCAATAAGATAAAAATTAAAACATAATTGCCAAATTTGATATCGAGAAGTTATCTAATGTTAATGACTTCGACATGATTACGAAAGTGTCCATCATTTGCTTTAGATTTTGCAACTTCCTTGGAAATTTGTAGTAAAAACTAACAAATTATGCTAATTTGTGATTGTTTGAGCTTTGACATTTGGATATCTCAAGAGGAATAAGTTGGAAACATAAGCAGAGAAGTGATATTCCCTGGATATGCTACAGGAGTAAAGAGGTATAAGTTGTGGAAGTTCAAATGATTGATGTACAAGAATTTGGAGAAGAACAAAAAGAAAGCTTAGATTAAGAGGAATTATCCTAACTTTAGATTAAATCTTGTGTAAGAGATAAACGAGACATTAAGTAATGAGAATCAACCTCCAACTTCTCACTTTAAAATGCCAAAAATGTCAACTTGGACTTAAGCTATCAACTTACGTGTGATAAGGAAAGTAAGATGATCAAACTTACACAAAAGTTGCATTTGTTAATCTTATTTGTTATGCTTTAGTACAGCTGAAGAGATAGACACGGAAGAACTAAGAAACATCAAGGACACATAAGAAGGTGTAAAGGGTCAATAATGAGAGCATTCCATTAAGGAGGAGCTTGATTCTTTTAATAAGAATCTAACATGGACACTTATAGATATAATTGGAAAATTAAAATATTGCTATATGTCAGTGGGTATTAAAGAAAAAGGAAGGAATACCAAGTGTGGAAAAAGAAATATTCAAGGCAATACTGATAATGAAAGATTTAAACAAGTAGAGGAAATACTTATAATGAGATTTTATCTCGTGTGGTAAAGTATTATTTGATAAGGATTTTGAGGTTAATTGTTAATATATACAATCTGGAGTCAAAACAATTAGACGTAAAAACATTTTAATTTGGAGGAGATTATCAATATGCAACAAAAATTATCTAAGAAATATTTCTCTTGTAAAACTCACTTTATTCATTAAAATAGAGTTAATAATAATGATATAAGGTTTGATATAATTATGATAGTTGTATCTATATTTTAGAAAGAGAAGAAAATAATATATTGTTCTTGTTCTTATATGTAAAAAAATATCCTTATAATCATTAAATATAAAAATGAGATAAGAAGACTTAAAGAAAAATTCAACTCAAGGTTTGAGATGAAGACCATAGTCCTCCAAGGCAAATGTTGAGGATGGACATAAAGAGGGATCAAGTGATGGGAAAGTTGTGTTAAGATTATTGTTAAGAGGTACAGAATGCATTAGTCTAAACTATTATTTACACTTTTGGTAATCATAGAAAAATTTGGATTATCCAAACACTTTGTTCTAAAGATAGAGGATGTAGATGAATATTATTTCATATACTAATGAAGTAGGGAACATCATGTAGAGAATGGCTTGTGCAAACTAAATCTAGCTCACATTGTTAGTGTTGCTAGCATGTATTTGATGGATCTAGGTGTGCTCATTAGGAGTCATTGAATTAGGTGTTGACATAGTTGAATGGAAAAATATTATTTGGTTTAATGTATAGGTCATTTGCTCATAGTAAAGACAGTATTGAGATTTTTGTAGATGCAACTTATCTAGGAAATGTGGATATAAAAAACTTTACTTTTGAGCTTAGGGTTTAGGGTTTAGTATTGCAATTTGTTGGAAAACTAATTTACAATTAGTGGTTGCTTTATCTACTATTAGACATAGTATATTGTGCTAAGGAAAATAGTAAAGAAGGCTCTATAATTAAAGGAAATAATAGAATAGTTGGGTATTGTACAACATTGTGACTGTTGATTATGATAGTCAAAGTGTCATATATTTAAGTTATGTTAAACTGCATTGTATTAGCGATGTTGTTGAGTTTGGAAAAGTCAGATTTTGAAGGTAACTTTATAGGATGATCATGTAGATGTGTTTACTAAATCTATACTGAGATTTGGAGGATAAACAATAATAAAAGAGTTCTTTCACGATTTGGAGTCAATATGGAAAATTATGAAATTTGATATAAAATCATGTCATTACTAGATTATGTGTTTAATATTATTAAAACTAAATGGTCATCTAGTTAGCATGTGTATCTGATGAACATGAGTACCTCTGGTGATATGAGTATGCTTATGATACATGCAACTAGTAGAGAATGTACTCTTCTAAACTTTTAGAGCATATATAACATCCAATGTCTTAAATGCTTTTTTTTATTACACTTGAGGTCTATATACAATATATTTAATCTTATTTTTCAATAATAATGTTTCTTTCTTCCTCGTTTTCTTTCATTATTTTAAATTACACTTAATGTGGTCTTATTTATTTAAAATATAATTTAGTTTACTATATTTTTAAAGTGAATCAAAATATTATTTTCATGTAACGTTTGGTACATTTAACATTAAGAAAATAATCTAACATTTTTAAATCAATAACAATTATTACAACTAAAATTACTTACAATGCATTAGAAGGATTATGTAGGAGAAAAAGAAATGAAAATTAAGTTAAAAGAGAAGAAAGAGAAGGGTAGGTAGGATGGTAGGGAAGTGATGGAAGATGTGGTGGAAAATTGAAAGGTGGGTTGGGATGTTGTCAAGATAGGATGTAGGGGTAGGGAAGAGGGAAGAGGAAGGGGTGAGGTGCAAAGTGGTGCATCAGGAACAACTGTAAGTGGGGTGGTAGAAAAAGAGAAAAGGAGGAAAAATAAGGAGAATTGAGAAAGGAGGAAGAACGGGTGGATTGGAGTAAGGTTAATAATGTGAAGAGGGGAGGGAGGAAGAGGGGTGGTTAAGGAGGAAGAATAAGGGTGGGTGAGAATAGGAATGACAAACAGTTCAAACTTATACATGCCTTACTTTTGTGTTGGAGACTACTTACTATATATATATATATATATATATATATATATATAATTTAAGAAATATAAGAATTCTTCAAGTATCATCCGTGCTAGAAGGTACATGCTTTACGGAAAAATTTATTGTTTATCATTTTCTCTAATTTTGATCTCTCTGATATTTGATATCTGATATAGCTACTATTGTTTGTGATATTTGTGATATTGTTTAGGTCAGATTCTTGGGGCACTTTCAACCCAATAAGGAAAACCAACACTGATTCAAATGAGAATTAGAATATCAAGAGACGTGACCTTTATTTAGCAGGTGAGAGCGTTAGGTAAGGAGTATATTAGAGAGTTGCACCAACTTCTGTCCTCTCATTTAATGAAGTATTGATTTTTTAATTTTCAAGAATTTAAGTTTTGTAGATGAACTTTTAATATATTTGGTCAAATTTTAGTTATAAATTTCATATTTATATATGTCTTTGACTTTGAGCATAATTTTCAAATCGAAAATATTGGTCAAGCATATGGATAGATATAGAGGATATGAGGAATAGAAAATGTCTTTCCTTAAACCCAATTATCTGAGATGTTTCTTGAAGAAGAGAAGTTTATTTAGTTAATGAATAAAGCACATTTAATGCATATTCCGCTATAAAGCTAATCAAAAGCAAGAAAGACACTTCGGCGAATCAAAAGCGGACTGAACAAAAAGAAAAAGATTTTCTCTTGTGCCTATATAAGTCATCTAAGAAGAAGAAGAAGAAGAAGAACAAGAGAGCTCACATTGCAACAAGTATTGAAAGGATGTTGAAATTTTTTTTTGCCTTAAATAAGCTTATTTCATTTGTCATAAGCCATAAATGACTTGTTGAAAAAATACTTGGTTAAGCAATAAGTGGCTTGTTCAAGGATACTTCAATAGGGTCAATAATGACTACAATCCAAAAAAATACTTAAAATTTTTAGTCCGAAGTAGTTGAGTGTCAAAAAATACTTGAAGAGATTAGCCAGGAATGGCTACAATTTGAAAAAATATGTGTTTCTACTTCACAATAATAATAATAGAACTTGATTAGTTAGTCAATAACTCAATGTATTATGCACTATCAAACAAAGCAATATAAAACTATTGAGTAATTCTTCTTCCCTTATTCTTTTACATTATATTTTATTTAGTCTTAGATATTGTCTCATCACACAATATCAAGCAATACTTATAAAAAAGTTTATTAAAATTTTAAAACATAATTCAACTCTCATTTCTTATATTTTTTTCCATTTTTTCAATTATTTATACCAACTAAAGCTTTAATTATTCTTCTCCTAGCTAGCTAATTTAGATAAACTAATTTAGATCAAATCGATAGATTCGTAATATCAAAATTGAAACCTACACAGAGAAAGATCATGTAAAAAACCTTACAAGTGTGTAATTTTAGGCTATATTCAAGATGTCTTTACATGTGTAAGTTTTTTGTTTTAGAACAGCGAAGAATGAAATAAATAGGAACACTTAAGGGGTACTTCAACCCTATTACAAAACCAAATAGCAAACTCTCCTCTACCACCCATGCCACCAAGAGAACAGGCTCCAAAATTGACCTACATAGTGTACACGAGATAATACAGTAGCAAGAAATTGCGGTAACCAAACTAAACGTAAAAGTTACATGTGAAAGTGATATTTGTCATTGCATATATGCTTAGGTTGGCGCTTTGTATTAATTATACTCAATTGTATGATTGGATAAATTTTGGAGTTGTTTTATTTTATCACCAATCTTTGTAGAGAGCTAAATAGACTACTTAAAATAATTTATTTATATAATAAATAATTTACTTAAATTTAGATAGAGTTAAATGTCCATGTAGGGAACTTGTTAAAACTTAAATAAAAATATATTTATCAAATATAAAGATCAATTATTTATTTATTATTATATTAAATATAAAAATTATTAAAATATTTTGTATTTAATAAGATATTTTATTCTTTATTTTATAAGACTCCGTTAACAAAATTAGAATGAAAAAAATTAGATGATTTAGTTAATTATATTAAATTTTTCTAACATTATATATTTTTAAAACTGTCATTAGTATTAATTAAACTTAGTTCTTTTTCAATTATTTGCATTAGTTTTAACTTCTTTAATCATTTTCATCACCGATATATTTATTACTTTAATTTGTTAGGTTATGTATATCAATAGTCAAAATTAATTTCTAAAAATGTTTTGGGAATTTTAAAGTTTTAAAGATTCTAAAATATTAATGTGCTTTAATTGATGTCGGAAAAGTCAGTCATGAGTAAGGTTTAGTTGTGGAAAAGCAATTAATGTAATTTTTGTGAAAAGATTTGTTAAACATCTAATTGAAAATTTTGCATTTAGTAATACTTAGGTCAGTGAAAGTTTCAAGTTTGAAATTTATGTCAAGTTTGTCTGGTGGATTTGTTAGAACTAGTCGTTTTCCCTTGAACACTACTAAATTCATGTAATGACGGATAAATCACGGAGTAATATATTATGAAGTTCAAGTAAATATAAGAATGAATTAAATAGGTTTTTAGAGTTTGGGATCGATCTACCAATGATGCAAGAAGGTATCCATGTTCTAGATGTCATTGAGAAACCAGAGATATTGTGTTTGATCACTTGATTTGCAAGCATGCAATTTACTAGAAATTGTAAAGTCTGGATTTGACATGGGGAAAAATATAATATAATGGAATTAAGAGACACAAAGTAGTAAATGTGTCATTATAAAATGAAAATTTTGTGATAAATATCATAAATAATGTATTTTTAATGAATAGAAACTATGATGCCCATTCTGATGCAAATCAAAGACCTTCTGAGTTTGCATACGAAAGATCTTCTAATAATTAATGAATTGTGTTAGAAATTGTAACCAAGAATTGTATGAAGGATGTTAAAAGTACTTGAAGTTATCTTTTCTATTAGTGTTGTATTATATAAAATTTTTGTGTGTTATTACTAAGAAGGTTATGACAATAATTTTAAAGTTATTAATTGAAGAATTCAAGTATGTAAAATCTTCTACTTCTTTCACTAAGTAAAAACGTGTTTTACAAGTTTGGTCTTAACTGTTCTTTGCTGAAAAAAATTGCATGTTATATTGAGGAAAAGACGAAAACTAGGAGAATTGCAAATATTGTAATAAATCTAAATGGAAAGAAAAGGATACTAGTGACAAAAAGAAAACTATCAACACATGTCTTACGTTACTTTCCTCTGAAACCATGATTGTAAAGGTTATTCATGTGTCCTAAAACAGCAAAGCCAATGGGAAGACATGTTTTAAACACTAACCCAAATGGATTGTTGAGGCATTCAAGAGTTGCTAAAGCATGGAATAGTTTTGATCAACTTCACTGTAAGTTTGCTCTTGAACTTAGAAATGTTCACCTTGACCTTGCAATTGATGGCTTTAATCCTTCTCAAACCATGCATAATAGTTATAACATGGCCAATGAATTTAATTCCATATAATTGTCTTCCGTGGAGTGCATGAAGCAACCATTTTTTATTATTTCAGAAAAAAAAGTCAGAAAATAAGATAGATATGTACCTATAACCTGTAGTGAAAGAGTTGAATGAGCTATGGATATAAAGAGTGGAAATCTATATTCTTTCTTAAAAGAAGTGTTTGTAATATAGTGTCTCTCATGTGGCCAATAAGTGATTTTCTTGGAGGTGGAATACTTAAACTAGCTAATGCTTGTCCAACTTGTAATTTTGATGTTTTCCCTTGTCCATTAAGACATGATAAAAATGGTGTTTCATGGGTCGTGGCCATTTTTAGAGAGAAGCAATAAATTTAGATTGGTGAATAAACAATTTGATGGCACAATTAAATTAAGATTTCCACTAAAATTATTATTTGGATTTGAAACTTTTAAACAATTTGATGTCATAACCTTTGACAACAATCTTAAGTAGAGGGAGACTATGGAAGAAAAAAAACCATATTCTTTAACATTCCTTATATTGAAAGGACAATCTTTTACGTAATAACCTTGATGTTGTGCTCATTGAGAAGAATGTGTATGATAATGTGTTGTAAACATGCTTAAAGATGAAAAATTAAAAGATCATCTAGAAGCTCATTAAAATCTAAAATGGATAAAAAGAGACCTTTGGCTAGATGAAAATGGAAAATATATTCTTTTACTATTTTATATGACAAGAGAATAAAGATACATATTTCTCAATACATTAAAGAATGTGAAGATGTCAAATAATTACTCAAGTAACATATCTCGTTGCGTTGATAATGAAAACTATAGGATATTTGACCTCAAGATTCATGATTATCACATCCTCATGCAACATTTATTTTGTATAGATACAAAATGTTTTAATTGACCATGCAATTGCAATGTTGGTAGTAGAGGTTTGCTTATTTCTCAAAGAGTTGTGTTGTAAAAGTTCAATGTCTCAAATATTGACATGCATTTAAATTTAACATATGATTTTTTTATGGTAGTGAATTCATAACAATCACTAAGAGGAAGATAAGAAACCGAAAACTTTCAAATATAATCTTAGAAAGGATAGTTAATAAATCATTTGCATAACACCATGTAAGTTTGAAAATATAATGAATCAAATTAGTAAAGCCTTTCAATGACATCAAATTTATAATTACTTGTTGATAGTATGATTTCATATATAGGTTACAAAAACAAAGAATACAAATGCGATTTCAGATGAAATAAAGTATCTGGGTAGAGGTCCAATGCCAATTGCAAAAAGATATTTTGCATATAATATAAATGGGTACAAATTTAGAACCATAGAGAAAGATGAAGGTTTAAAAATACAAAATATTAAAGTTTCTCAAGCTTCAAATTTGAGGCTAAAGAAAATTTGAGGCTAGAAATTTTTTCATACTGTGGAGAGTTAGAAGAGGTTAACTATTATAGTTTTCTTAGACTTGTTCAATTTAGATGTATATGGATAAATACTACACGCGCTAGTACATAAAACACATTCTACGTCAGGATAATACGTCAGTTAGAACGAAATCGATGTAAACAAAAACACAGTATCATATTTTTTAAATATTTGAAGAGATATTACGACGGTTAACTCAAACCCAACATAATATATCATATTATATGTCGGTTGTCACTCATAACCGATGTAGAAAAGACTGAAAAAAGTTAAAATTCAAAATTTAAAAAGTCTAAAATGACGTTGAAGATACTACATCGGTTGAGAGGTCCCAATAGACGTAATATGTACCCCATATTACGTCAGTTGGGACTTTCCACCCGACATAACATCGTTCTCGTATTTGATTTAGTGTATATTTGATGGTAGAGTTCTTATATTGTATAGATTTATCATAGATTTAGGGTTTCAAAAATTTAGGACGAAAAAACTTCAAACGACCATAACTTTTGATAGAGAGCTCGGATTGAGACACTCTAAAAACGAAAATTCCTCAAAATGGGGTAACGAATTCACTGGCTAACAGCCTCCGGAAATTCCTAAATTCCATTGTTTAGGATTTTTTTTTATTATTTTTTACCTATTTTTTTTATATTGTAGCCTTTTATTTCACATATCTATACTTGCTAGAAAATTCTAAAACTTTTTGTGTTGTTTTCCTGTATCAATTAGATATTAATCAACCCATTATTCTTTTTTTAAAATAAGGCTTTTTACGTCGGTTGTAAGCTACAACTGACGTAATAGAAGACTTTTTATGTCATTTGTAATCGACGTAAAAAGTCTTCTATTACGTGGGTTCCAGCTCTGACCGACGTAGTATCCACCTGTTACGTTGTAATTTAGTTATTTTAGTTGGATATATGACGTCGGTTTCTATTTTCAACCAACGTAGTGACGTACATCCTACATCGATTACATAACAACGTTATATGTCCAAGACTTTCTAAGTCCTCTTCATCTATGACGGTTCTCCAGAACCGATGTAGAAGAACATTTTTCTACTAGTGATGTTTTAAAAAAATTAGACAGGATGTTCGGTAATTTATTTTAGTAATTTTTCTCAATGAATTCACTAGGTGAACTTGAATAATACAAATGGGATATTATGTTGATGATGAGGTAAATAGAGGTTGAAGTGTTTCAGTCCATATGATGTCAAGGGATTTGTATTATATGGGAGAAGTTGGAGAAAATATTACATTTGAAACGAGTCATACAATGAAAAAGATTTAAGTATTTTTTTTACAAATGAAACTAAGACAATGATGTTAGGATTGGATGAAGTAGACGATGAATTTGTTATTACAAGTAATGGTGAAAATCCCCTTCACGAAGATACAAATATGTGTGCATAATTAATAAAAATATCATGGTAAGATATTTGTTGTAAATCATGCATATATGTTATTTACTCTATTATCACATTTTTCAAATAGAATTGATATTTGTCTGATAATTACGCTCCAAATTTATGAGTAGAGTATGAACTATATTTATTATAGGTAAAGATTTCAATTTACACTACTACATTCTACTTGTAAATTGTGAATTATACTACATTCATATTTTTCAACAGTCCCATCAACCTACTTTATTTTGAATACTGTTTTGCAACCTATGACACTTTTGTCCTTAGGTAGAAGAACATTATCCCATGTTTGATTTGACTCCAAAGTAGATATTTCACACTGTATAACCTTTCTCCAATAATCATGTTTCACAGCTTTAAATAAGTGTTTACCTCAACATGTGAAGAAACAGACATAACAAAAGATGTGTAAGAAGGTGATAATTTCTTATCAGACAAGACAAAATTCAAAGGATATTTAAATCTTGAAGATGTATTGGAATACTATTATTTTCAACATTATCACAGGGTGCAAAAATGACTTGTGATGACTGACTTAAAAGAGATTGTTCTTAGGTAAAAGGACTTTAATCATAAATGCTAGGATTGTCAATTTCATTGCTAGTATCCATTATTCTCAAATTGTGAGTATGAAAATATGTTATATGTCGGTATCCAATTTATTCTTCATCGCAATCCGTTTGGGCTAATCTTTTTTCTTAAAAAAAATATTTATTTAATGAATAAGTAAAAACTTTTAAATTGTTCATAAGTAATTTTTTACTATTTTTTAAAGAAAATTTTTCATACATTTATGAAATAAATAATTTTTTAAGTTATTATTTACTTCACAAGTATCTATTTTAAATTTTAAAAATTATCTTTTAAAACATATTAAATAAGAGTAAAATGGAATTTGACTCATTTAATCCATGGGATAAACAAGATCGAGATGGATTGGATGTGGGTTGCACAAACAAAAATCTTATATCATTTTTTCATTATAATTATTTAGCACTTTTTAATTATGTAGATTGACATTTTGGTCTCTTTTAAGATTATAATGTTCTTCAATACTATTTGAATAATACTTAGATATTTAATTTATTTGTTTAACCAATTAGATACTTACTATCTTTCAAATATCAATTCCAAATTGTGGTTAGTGCTTGGTGAGATAGGTAAATATTTTGATTGGATTGTTATAAATAGGTAAGTTGAGTTAATGTATTCATATTTTAATGCAATGAATATATGAAATAAGTTGAGGGAGCAATACATGCTTAAGTAAGACAACCCACCTAAGCACTAACCTCTAGTAAGTAGAGGTAGGTTACAAAATTTTGACTCACCAAAAAGTGAGTCGAGTTGAGTTTACTCACCTTTAACTCATTCCATGATGAGTTAATCGTGTGAGCCAATTTAATTCACTTTGACACAAATACTCACATATAATACATAAATACTTATAATATCTCAAATCATATAATTAAAATCAAACATACCCTATATATAGAAAACAAAGAAATTTGTTGAGTGAAATATAATTCGTTGAACAAATTTAGATAAAAAATTAATTCATTACTCATAGAATTAGATTTCTTGGGTGAACTCTCTTCCATTGGACTAATTAAGCATATTAAGAAAAATAACAAATTTCACAATATCACATACACTGCATAGCAACGGTAAACTTAACATTTTTTAAAATAACATCACAATATTAATTTCAAAAGGTAGGATACTCACATACTCAACCAAATGTATAATTTAAAATATACACAATAAATTGCATGCCACAAATTAAGTTGTCGAAGTTCACACTCTCCATGTCTTATTTATTTGTCATCTAAACTGGGGTTACAACATCCAAATATAATACTAGAAACAATGTTAAAGCAACACAAAATAATTGTGACATCGACTAGGCATGGATGCAAAAAGTTGACGGTGCAGTTCAAAATGTATGAGTTTACCCTTGACATCTTTAACACCTTCCATCCAACCAAGAGCATGGTCAATAACATCAATTGCTCCATTTAAGATAAAATCATTGACTCTAACATTATTATTTTTGTCATTAGGCCACCCCACCATGACCATGAACTCCCACATTGAAAACACCCTTACTTTTTAACGTTAACTTCTTTCTAGTATATGTAGTTATAACTCTTATCACCTTGCGGGTTTGGACGTTGTGAAATAATTGGTACATGAGTCAAGGCTAGTTGAAGATCTTGTAAAAATGGTAATACCGCCCATTAAAAAATGTAATTATAGAGTAGCATGGAATGATTGTTGTCAAAGTATCAATTAGGAGTTATATTCTCTATATTTGACCATTACTAAGTAAGAGTTGGGATTAACTTTAAGAGTTGCTTTCTACATCAATTATCAAAATAACATATATAAAATACTCTAACTACTTTTTTCTAATGTGAAGGAGCTTTTTACTACTTCATCTACCTATTTTGGTTATAAGTAATGTAACTTAACAAAATAATTGAATTAAAAAGACTATGTTTCTCTATTATAAAAAAAGTTTTAGTTATTTATAAGTTAATTAGACTTATAAAACAAAATATTTCTTCCTTTAACGCTCAAAATATTTTCCAATTTCTCTTAATCTATTGATTTTTATCATCATTTTTATTTTTATATTTTAGTATTTTTAGTTTTATTCTATTTTTAAGTAATTTTTCTTATTTTATTAAATATTTTCCAATAATTCTTAAATTATCCAACGATATTTGATGTTAATTATATATATATATATATATATATATATATATATATATATATATATATATATATATATATATATATATATATATGTATGTATATATTTATGGTAAAACTATAACTTAAATGTTAAAAAATTATCAAGAAAACCTGTACAAAAGTAACATGCAAAAAAATTTACATTAATTTTATGAATTATTTTTTGGTATTATTAATGATTTTTGTCGTTTTCAATTGATGTTCCATACTCTGTATTTATTAATTTTAAGAGTTTTTAATATATAGTAATATTTGAGTCACATTTTGTATTGATAAATAAAGTATTAGCTTCTTTGAAAACTTTTGGGTGGTAAAATCTTAAAGTAATTTGGACAACCAAAAGTTTGAAATAAAATTTTAAAATATCAATATATATATATATATATATATATATATATATATATATATATATATATATATATATATATATATATATATATATATATATATTAAAATAGTTTATACAGGAAAAATTGAAAAAGTCATGACTCTTTTTAATCTCTTAAAAGATCCCTGGCTCTCTACTACTTTATAAAGTAGATGTGAAAATATTTTATTATCTATACTTTTGTTTTATGTCTATTTTAAGATTATATCTTATAATAATTAAATTAAAACAGTTCTTCTCATCAAACGATAATGATAAGGTAAAACTACAAAAATGAGTTGGTAATTGGTTTTGAATTCATGTTTTTGGAAATAAAACATAACCCAATGAGAGGGTTTGCAATATAGATACTGAGTTTTGTGGGTTTGTTCAGACTGAGAAAGTTAGAAGCAAAAATTCATATTATTAGTTTTTGCAATTATCATATAGTTCCATATCATAAGAGAAGGAAACAATTTACAAAATTGAAAGCTTTGTCTTCAACGTTAAAACTCCTTATCCCTTTGAATTGCACCGACCAAAATTCAAGTAAAGACAATCCAACGCGTTAATACCATTAAAGGACCTCAAATCTTTCTATAAAGAACCCCATTTCTAGCCTAATATAATGCATGAAATTAGTGCTTTGTTTTCAGATATAGCTGTTGTTTCATATTTTTTACATGAATTGGTCTTATCAGTGAATCATTAATACATTTTTTTAAAAAGTTAAAGAATGAAACATTTTAAATTAAATTATGATAAATTCTTAATGATCCTAATACCATATTAACAAATAAGTTTATCTATAATTTAATTTCATAAAATTAAATTATAAGATTAAATTTGTATCTCACTTGTGATTTTGTTATATCAGTAATGGATATAGGATCTCCGTATTATTAAATGAATGAATTGATTCACTTATTTGTTTATCACATAGAAGAGCTTTTCTAAGAAAGTTTAAAAGAAATATATAGTTTTTCTAAATCAAAATTAACTTATCTACAAAATAAAAATAAATTTTTAAATAAATTAGTTTATAAATTAATTTTATTCTATAAAAATACTATTTCTTTTTTGCTATAAATAGTTACATAAAACTCATCAAAAATTGTGATAATGATATAATTTCCTATCAGACAATAATTTTTCCGGAAGCGGACTTGTAATCAACGGTTAATAAACAAGAAGCATCCTAGGCCGGGAGATCAAATACGAAAATGTCACTCTAACTCGGAGACAAAGTTAAGCAGTGAGGCCCAAGCAGAAGCGAGAATTACTGGACTTCATCTTCCTTCACCTCCATACTTTTGTTTCTACACCACTATAATTAAAAAATATAAAATATCATTTCAAAATTTATATTTCAGATATTATAATCCTTTTATTTTAAATGATATAACCTAAAAATATAAGAAAAATATATTTTTTGAATTATATAATGTAAAATAATTTTTTTTATTTTAAATTATATAATCTAAAATATATTTTAAATTATATAATCTAAAATATATTTTAAATTATTCAATTTGAAATATAAACTTTTTTTATATTTAAAATTTGTATAATTTAAAATGTAAAACTTTTTTATATTTTAAATTACATAATTTAAAATATAATTTTTTGTATTCTAAATTTTAAAATATAAAAAATTATACTTTACATTATACATTTTAAATTTTAAAAATAAAGATAAATATAATTCAGAAAATAAAGAAAAGATAAAATGATATTTTTAATTTTTCTGTGAAAGTAGAGGAAGAAAATATGAAAACGTAAGAAGAATACCGATAGGATGGGCTGATCAAGTGGGCCGGGTGAATAAAGTTCAGTCTACTTGTGTAGTCAATTATTTTACTGTTATCTGTGACAGAACAAAGTTAAAATTTTTAAGGTTCTAAAATCTCTTTTCAAAATTTCCATACTTCACATAAGCTTGCACATAAATTTCTAATAATAAATAACTATAATATCACTAAAATTAAAATTAAAAGATAGATTAGATTCTTAAATTTAAATTTTGAAACAAAAAATTATAAATTTCATATAAATCCAGGTATTATTACATTTATGATCTTTCTATTATCCAAACCATAGATAAATTAACATGAAGTCTTTATAAATTTGTCAAATCTAAATGTTAAACTAAGTAACTCCTAAATATGAACAACAACACATTTATTAAATTATTATAGATAGTTTGAAATTTAATTAAAACTTTATTTACCAATTGGAAGAATAGTATAATGAGGTTAATTCAATATTAAAAAAAACAGTTTGGATTATGCAGATTAAGAATTAATAATATGTATCTTTATCGTTATTAATGATATAAAAAAATATTTTTCTTCAACTTATTTCTTCATAGTTAAGAGGAAATTTATCAAAAAGTAGACTTTAGGCCTAACTTAACCTAGACTTTAGACCTAACTCAACCTTATAAAGTCAATTTTGTAAGATTGACTTAGGCTTAAAGTTTACTTATGATATAGTATCGGAGCCTATCTTAGCACGGTTGTTGGGCCTATTGGGGCCACCTGTTATCGGGCAACTATCGGACCACCTTTACATATAAGTTTCACGCTCGAGTTAAAGAGTCTCGACGTGAGGGGGATGTGTTGGAAGGAATGACAAAGATTTGATTATAGGCATTGTCCCTAGATTTAGACTGTTGTAGAAGAGCTAACAATGTTTGATATTGCTCAAGAGTAAAATGAATTTGCTAAGAATGCACCTCTGACCTTGAACCTTCATGATTTTGCTGGTTATTATTATAGTTTGCTTTATGATTTTTAAACTTAAACTGAGGTGGGAAATCATGTTTTCTATGACATGTATTAATCACATGTCTTGTCTTTCCACAATGACTGCAAACTTTAGAAGTATATCGTCTTCCATAACTACCAAAAATTTGTCTCTCTTATTGTGTATCGAGAGAACAAATCTTACGTTGATGAGAACTAACATAATAAGGTAAACTAACATGACTGCAAACCTGCAGTCACTCCTATGGATAATCTTGTTAAATTGTCTTCTACTGGAAGTGTGTCTTTCACTAATGTTCATGCTTATAGAAGGTTGATTAGAAGACATATGTATCTCACTAATACCCGACCTAACATAATATTTTCTGTTCACCAACTTTCTCAGTTTCTTGATAAGCCTACAATTGCTCACAATAATGCAACAATTAGAATTCTCAAGTATATTAAAGGAGCTCCAAGTCTGGACTTATTTTTCTCTTCCAAAAGTTCTGCCCATCTAAAAGCCTTTTGTGATAGTGATTGGGGTACATGTAGTGATTCAAGACAATTAGTGACTGATTTTAGTGTGTATCTTGAAAATTCCCTTATACCCTGGAAATCAAAGAAGCAAGGAACAATATCAAAGAGTTCCTGTGAAGCTGGTTATAGGGCAATGACCATTGTTACATGTGAAATTTAATGGCTAGTTTATCTTTTTCAAGATTTGAAAGTTCTTTTTGAGAAACCATCACAACCATCTCTTTTATATTGTGACAATGACTCAGCAAGATATATTGCAGCAAATCTATGTTGCATGAGCGTACGAAACATATAGAAATAGATTGTCACATTGTTAGAGAAAAATTGAAGAAGGGTCTCTTCCATTTGCTTCCCATTTCCACAGAGAGCAACTAGCAGACATTTATACCAAAGCCTTAGGTCCTCAGTCTTTCAAGAATATTTGTTCAAAGCTGGGACTCATCAATATTTGCTCTCCAGCTTGCGAAGGAAAGAAATATTAATTATTTGATTTGATCTTTATCACAATAATCAAATTATCATCAATTCTATTTATTTTGTGTTTTATGATAGTATTAGATTGTAATATTTTTATTTATTTTTTTCTTTAGCTATACTTAGAATGGGTACATTATTTGTATATATGCAGTTCAACTGTTTATTTTTTTATCAATACATAGAAAAACAGAGAGAATATTTTCATTCTCATATCCTTTGTTCATCTATTTATTTTCATAATAAAATTAAATGTATATATATATATATATATATATATATATATATATATATAAAGATTTAGAAATACATCTTTTAATTAAATATGATTTTTTCTTCATTTATTCAGTGGTGTCTTCTCAAACAATTGAATATTTCTTCCCTTCTCGTAGATTTCCTATCTTTTTATAGAATTATTAACATAGACTAGATAGTTCAATAGACTGTTCTTTTGGTTGAGTAACACTCAGATTGATTTCTAATATTTTAATTTGGGTATCTATTCACCTATTAGGTTTAAAAAGTATCATCTAACTTTGACAAAAAAATAATTATAATAATTGAACCTAAAATGAATAACTTCTTCGACAAAAATATTCTAGTTATATATTTTATATATTTTTATAATATTTAAATATAATTTCTTAATTTGCGTCAAATTTTTTAAATGTTTCTTTAGTACTGATGTGAAGCATTGAAAATCGAATGAGTGAAAATAAAATATGTTGAATTAATGTTCTTTTTCCTAATTGATAACGAGCTATTTTAAAATAGGTATAATATAAATTTTGTTCTATAAAGAATAAATTGTGTTCATTCCTTCAACCTAAAACTATATGGTATAGAATTTGCATTTCACATTATTTTAGTCATTTGTCATCAATCTCCTCTTTATATTGTCATTATAGTCATTGTCATTGTTTTAACCACACTTATTTCATACAAATTTATTCATGATAACGACAATAATGATAATATATGTAAAAGAAATTGTACACAAGGTTTAGTTGTCACCTCTAACACCTACAAACATGAGTCACAACAAAGACCTTGAACCAAACAACTTGTGATACAAACCTTCACAGCTAATGCTTTTAAGTTGTATTTAATGTTAAATTATTAGACAAATCCAATTTTTTTTAAATGGTCTAATCCTTTAATAAAGTTTTGATGATAATAATACTTTAAGTATGTGTTTGTATTTGATGATCTTACGTCTGTTACATTAATATTCACTTATCTCTAAGCATTATGAATATGTACAAATGAATTGCAAATCCAAATAAGTGTTTATTTACTATTATTTTATTATATTAATTTTCTTTAAAATTAAAAGAAAAGGAAAGTTAAAAATAAATAAATATAAAAATGATAAATGTTTTAAATTTGTTTTGAGATTTGCTTTCAATTTTATTTGAGATCAAATCATTCTCTGCACCCTGGTCCATGGTTTTATCCAGTTTTGCTTACAACAAAATTAATTTGATTTAACGTATTTTATTTAACTATATGTATTTGCAGAAACTTTTTTTGAGATTAAGATGAGATTGTTATGTTACTATAGCTAAATACAAAAACAATTCAAAATGATTTTTCTACACACAATTTTGATTTGGTTTTTTCTAAATCTAAAAAATAAATTAAAGTGTCTTTCATATAAATATCAAAATAAGATTTTATAGCATGTTGTGCTTTAATATTCAAATTTGTTCATAATGAAAATTATTCAAATTATTATGAAATATTTAAATGTAATTAATTATTTCAAATCAAGATATCACGTACTGTTTAAAGTGTTTCTATATGTAGATAAAGTCAGTTTTAATACAAAATCAAAGAACAGAAGTTGTTCTTCCATCAATTAGTTTCAACATTATAGGGTTAAGATCTCCCTTTCAAGTATCCAACAACTAGTTTCTATAAAGCTACATATGGAAAAATAATTTCAAGTTGAATAAAATAGAAAAGCAAAAAAGACATACATCATACAATCTATTGAAGAATTTACTAAATATTTGAGTGTCTACTGTAAATATGCTATTGAGAGCATAAAGTTTAATATCTTAAAAAATAAATTGAAGTTTTTAAATAACTAATAATGATTAAAACTAAAAATAAAGTATAGTGAATTAAAAGGAAAGGAGTAAAGTTTAACTCAAAATCGTGTTGTTTAAGAAGTATGGAAATTTGTTTATTGCATCTAGTAATCTTAATATTAGATGGTCATCTAGTTGGTAAGAAGATCCGATGAGCACGAATGTCTCTATTGATGCAGGCATATCTCTCGTCTACGTAACTAGTGCATTTATATTTAAAGTATCTACTCTTGTGAACTCTTAAATGATGTATACATTGTATTGTCTTAAATAAAATTTCTACTAAACTTAAGGTCTATATAAAGCTCAATTTAAACTTTACATACAGTGTTCAAACGTATCTAAATGTTTTAATTTTATTAATGAATAATATATTACTTTTTCTCTTCTCTCATTGTCTCTTGACTTGTTTCATAATTAAGAATCCATTAATTAGTGTTATCTATAAATAGAAAGAAAGAAAGTCAATAAGATAAAAATTAAAACATAATTACCAAATTTGATATCAAGAAGTTATCTAATGTTAATGACTTCGACATGGCTACCGGAAATGTCCATCATCTGTTTTAAATTTTGCAACTCCCTTGGAAATTTATAGTAAAAACTAACAAGTTATGCTAATTTGAGAGTGTTTGACGCTTTGGCATTGGGATACGTCAAGAGGAATAAAGAGAAAGCATAGATCGAGAGGGATTATCCTAACTTTGGATTAAATCATGTATAGGAGATAGACGAGGCATTAAGTGATGAGAATCAACCCTCAACTTCTCACTTTAAAAGGCTGAAAATGTCAACTTGGACTCAAGCTATCAACTTACATGTGATAAGGAAATAAGATGATCAAACTTACACAAAATTTGCATTTGTTAATCTTATTTGTTATGCTTTAGTGCAACAATAAGAGCATGCCATTGAAGAGGAACTTGATTATTTTAATAAGAATCTAGCATGGACACTTATAGATATAATTAGAAAATTAGAATATTGCTATATGTCAATGGGTATTAAAGAAAAAGGAAGGAATGCCAAGTGTGGAAAAAGAAATATTCAAGGCAATACTGATAATGAAAGATTTAAACAAGTAGAGGGAAATACTTATAATGAGATTTTATCTCGTGTGGTAAAATATTATTTGATAAGGATTTTGAGGTTAATTGTTAATCCATACAATCTGGAGTCAAAAAAATTGGACATAAAAACATTTTAATTTGGAGGAGATTATCAATATGCAACAAAAATTATCTAAGAAATATTTTTCTTGTAAAAATCACTTTATGCATTAAAATAGAGTTAATAATAATGATATAAGGTTTGATATAATTACGATAGTTGTATCTACATTTTATAGAAAGAGAAGAAAATAGTATAATGTTCTTGTTCTTATATGTAAAAAATATCCTTATAATCATTAAATATAAAAATGAGATAAGAAGACTTAAAGAAAAATTAAACTCAAGGTTTGAGATGAAGACTATAGTCCTCCAAGACAAAATGTTGAGGATGGACATAAAGAGGGATCAAGTTATGGGAAAGTTGTGTTAAGATTATTGTTGAGAGGTATAGGATGCATTAGTCTAAACTATTATTTACACTTTTGGTAATCACACAAAACTCTTGATTATCCAAACACCTTATTCTAAAGATAGAGGATGTAGATGAATATTATTTCATATACTAATGAAGTAGGAATATCATGTACAGGATAGCTTGTGCAAACCAAATCTAGCTCATATGGTTAGTCTTGCTAGCATGTATTTGATGGATCTGGGTGTGCTCATTAGAAGTCATTGAATTAGGTGCTGACATAGTTGAATGGAAAAATATTGTTTAGTCTAATGTATAGGTCATATGCTCATAGCAAAGACACTATTGAGATTTTTGTAGATGCAACTTATCTAGGAAATGAGGATATAAAAAACTTTACTTTTGAGCTTAGGGTTTAGTATTGCAATTTGTTAGAAAACTAATTTACAATTAGTGGTTGCTTTATCTACTATTAGACATAGTATATTGTGCTAAGGAAAACAGTAAAGAAGGCTCTATAATTGAAGGAAATAATAGGATAGTTGAGTATGGTGCAACATTGTGGCTATTCAATATGATAATTAAAGTGTGACATATTTAAGTTATGTTAGATTGTACTACATTAGCCATGTTGTTGAGTTTGGAAAAGTCAAGATTATAAAGGTAACTTTAAAGGATGATCATGTAAATGTGTTTATTAAATATATACTGAGTTTTGGAGGATAAAAAGTAATAAAAGAGACTTCTTCTACGATTTAGAGTCAATATGAAAAATTATGAAATTTGATATAAAATCATGTGATTACTAGATTATGTGTTTAGTAGATGGTCATCTAGTCAGCATGTGCATATGATGAACATGAGTGCCTCTGGTGATACGAGTATGCTTATGATATATGCAACTAGTAGAGCATATATAAGATCTAATGTCTTAAATGCTTTTTTTTTATTACACTTGAGGTCTATGTACAATATATTTAATCTTATTATTCAATAATAATGTTTCTTTCTTCCTCGTTTTTTTTCATCATTTTAAATTACACTTAATCTGGTCTTATTTATTTAAAATATAATTTAGTTTACTATATTTTTAAAGTGAATCAAAATATTATTTTCATGTAATATTTAGTACATTTAACACTAATAATTATTACAACTAAAATCACATTACAATGCATTAGAAGGATTATGTAGGAGAAAAAGAAATGAAAATTAAGTTAAAAGAGAAGAAAGAGAAGGTAGGTAGGATGGTAGGGAAGTGATGGAAGATGTGGTGGAAAATAGAAAGGTGGGTTGGGATGTTGTCAAGATAGGATGTAGGGGTGGGGAAGGGGGAAGAGGAATGGGTGAGGTGCAAATTGGTGCATCGGGAGAAAAGGAAAAAACAACCATAAGTGGGGTGGTAAAAAAAGAGAAAAGGAGGAAAAATAAGGAGAATGCAGAAAGGAGGAGGAACGGGTGGATTGGAATAAGGTTAATAATGTGAAGAGGGGAGGGAGGAAGAAGAAGGGTGGAGAAGGAGGAAGAATAAGGGTGGGTGAGAATAGGAATGGCAAACAGTTCAAACTTATACATGTCTTACTTGTGTTGGAGACTACTTACTATATATATATATATA
>Ga0209700_101426_pt1 | contig 49470 bp, 26 predicted proteins | sample SiratroredBW_FD_187528 | JGI IMG/M metagenome (GOLD analysis project Ga0209700, IMG submission 187528) | Root nodule microbial communities of legume samples collected from California, USA - Siratro red BW (SPAdes) (version 2) | ecosystem: Host-associated > Plants > Roots > Nodule | place: USA...
TATATATATATATATATATATATATATATATATATATATATATATATATATATATATATATACACACACTTGTATGCTAGATTTTTGAAAAATATCTATATAATATCCATACTTATACTGGTAGTTGTAAATATAAGAATAAAAAGACATTACAAAATACGTTTTAAGTTTCTTAATTTTATTTAAATTTTATCTTAATTTTATTTAAAATTTATCTTAATTTTAAGTCGTGGAATTTATTTTTTGTTCTTTCTAAATAACTTATTTTATATTTTTTCATTAGGACTATAAATATTTTCACACGTATGACTATAAATTTTGAAACTCTCAACTGGTTTAGTATATAGCACTTATTACATCGGTTGAGACTCGTAACTGATATAATAAGTTCAGCACCAAACTAAATTTTAATTTTTTTCAGTATTTTTTATATCGGTTAGGAGTGTCAATTGATATAGATAGGAGTATATTACATCGATTTGTGAGTGATTGATGTAATATTTCTTCGCATAATTTTAAAAATGTCACTGTGTTTTTGTTTATCTCAATTACGCTTTAATCAATATTTTATCTTATTGTAATAAGTGTTGTTTCGTAAGAAATAATTTGTTATTGATGACATGAAATAAATTGAATATCATCTAACCATATTATTAGGAGTGTTGTCACAAAAAAATGTAGTATAAAAATATAGTTTTTCTTTTAAGTGGTTAATTTTATTATTCCATTATACATTTCTCTTCTACATGCACTAGAGGTCATAGGAAGAACTTTCATGTTAAATATTCCTATCAAACAACTATAAATAATGTAAGTTATGTTTTTAACTTAATTAATTATGCTTTTATATCGATAAATTAATTGTAGAGCAAAGAAAATTAAAGATATATACATTTACTAACTCTCAATCCATTCAAAAGTCTAAAAACATTAAGGAGGAGAGCCAACAATTTGAAAAGTGTCTGAAAAAGATATATACATTTGATTTCATATTAATTCTTAATAATTTGTTATATTTTTCATTATGATACTTATATTATATGTACTAATTAGTTTTCTAATTATATACAAATTTCATTGATAATTATTTGTCATTATATCATTGATTATGTTGCAGAGTGGAGTAGGGTTAGTGTGATTTTGCCTTTTAGATTTAAACTAAAAATAAAAATATGTTTCAAATTTTCTCCACTCCCATTTCATTTTAAATCACATTATTTAGTTATTTTTAATATATATTTCATTTAATTAAAGTTCTCTCGCTCCTACCAATATTTTAAATGCAAGTGTCGTAATAAAATTATTGCATTACATTCTAAGGTTAATGATTTTTTTAATTATATACTAAGTAATTTATTTATAAAATTTGAAATAATTGTATAAATTTTTCCATTTTAATGTAATAGACAAGATAATTCATTTCAATGTGATTATCATAATTGATTAAACTTATCCTTAAAATATTATTAATTATTAGATAAAGGTAATGTACATTATATATATTAAAATAAATTAAGATTTGTTTTTGTTGTAATTGAAAATTAAGATATTTTATATGTTTCTGGTTCACTCTCATTATTTAAGGATTATATAATTTTATTTTATTTGCAATATTGAGTACTTTAAGTAAAAATAGATAGTTTTTTTTTTTTTAAATTCATGTTAAGTATCAATATGAACTTTGACATTCCATTAGGTTCACTATAATAAAAATTAAAATTATCGACAAGACAAATTTATCGGAAATATTCAAAATCCATCATATTTGTTAACAGATTTTCGACGAAAATAAAATCTGTCGATAAATTAGTTATAGGTAAATTTATCGACGGATTAAAAAATTCATCGGTAAATCCGTCGATAAATAGACGAATATTAATTTTATTATAAAAATTAATATCCGTAATTAGCGAAGGATTAAATCCGTTAGTAAATCTGTCGGTAATAATATTTTACCGACGGATAAAATTTTGTTGATAATGTTTCATCAGTAATTTTTTTTTCTTGTAGTGGTTGACACTTCAAAGATCAACAATCATATGTCATGATAAAAAAATATATTATTTAAAAAATAAAAAAAAAGATACAAAATTATGGAAGGACTAGGCCAAACCCATGGCAAGAAAAGATGACAATTATTTTCCAACGAAGCTAAATAAAACAAAATAGAGGAAGTTGATATCTATTATGAAAAAAGTCTAATTTAATAAATCAATATACTATTTAAAATCTAACTTATTCTCGAGACTCAGCTAATAGTTTTCCTTACAGAATATATAATAAACTTTGAACTCAATTTCTTCACATATCTTTATACACTTTCTCCATCTCCCTTTCAAATACCAAGGAATGAGATTAAACGAACTAATGCTTGACAAAGCAGGGAAGAGTCAGACTCAAGTCAAATACCTCTGAAGTCTTTGCTCCAAGCAAGCCTAATAACCAAAATGACTCCCATAACCTCAACATATAAAAACTTTTGTATCCCAAAAAAGAGAAGAAACTACTTATATATTCACTTTTGCTACCACGAAAAATATCCGTACATGCTGAAAAACTTGCACACCCTTTAGCAGCATCATCGGTATTGACCTTCACTCAATTAATATGAGAAAATTCTCAAATAACCTGAATAAGAAAGATCTCTTTCTGACAACGCAGGGTGATATCAAAAATTTCAAATAAGATAATTCAACTCTATATTTTTTTTTGTGTATGTCTTTATGAAACTACTATGGTTATCTAATTGAAGCCATTAATTTTTTTCAAAAAGTTTAATTTGTTACTAAAATAAAGATTATATTCTAAAAAACTTATATTAAACACCAGTTATACTCATAATCCACATAAAGATATATAGATTTTATTATATCTAGAATATAAGGTTTTGATCGATGTAGAATTTAGACTAGGAACGTATATTTTAAAGCAATGATTTTGGTTTCAAGTTGTGTTTTTTTTTTCTAAAAATTGGTGAGTTTTGTTCCTCTTTCCGAACTTGAGTGCACTGAAAGTGATATATAACATTTATAATTATATGATTGATAAAAAAAATGGTTTAAAAGAATAGCCAAGAATCTAACCGTTTGCAACTGAAAATTACTATTAAGAAAAACTGAAACCACAAATTTGGCCCTATTATTTGAGTTTGTGAGTGAAAAGAGATGAGGATAAGGTGAGAATATAGATATATAATTATGTGTTGTGATGCATAGAAAGGAGAAGAATACATTCCCCCAGGACAAATTGATGCATTGTATTTGCATGCCACTTTTAAAAACTGTGATTGGATTCCCTTCAACACCTAGCTTCCATTTCAAGATCCCTCTCATTGTGATGGTAGAAGATGAAATTGGGAACACATGGTGCTGAGTAATAGTGTCCCTCACAATCCACACACCCACACAAACAATTGGTCCAGGGTGCCTGAATATGCACACACATTATCTTCATGCTCTTTATTAATTTCTATTTTCTTATTCATTTAACTAACTAATTTCTTAATTATTATCAAACTATTATCCCATCTTCATCATCATCTATTGGTAAAAGATGGTTTTCAGCACTTGCTTCTGATGTGATAAACAGTTGTTAATTACTAATTAATTCTACACCAAAGTCGTTGCCTGGTCGGTGTTATACCCACCTTTTTAGCAGGAACACGAGATGTCCACTACTTGGTGATTTGATTAGTTTATCATAACTTTTTAACTCAACTCATGTTTAAGTATATTCTCATTGGAAATCCAATTAAACTGCAAAACAATTAATATCTACTGGTCCAGACAATAATGTCAACTGTTTTGTTTATCAAAATCCAGAAACTCAACAATATATTATTGTTAACTCTGACGACTTTCAAACAAGGATGTATTGCTACTACAATATTCTATATACTAACTGCTTTAATCACTGATTAATTACTTAATTTTATATTGTTAATTTTAAACTAATTTAACTGTATTGATTTGCTAAATACTCATAGTTTCTTTTTTCATCTGTATTTTAAGATTTTTGTGTCGAAATAAAAAAAAATGCAAATAATTGATATTATTTTAATTTTTAAAGGCAATATATAAGATTTTTCTAGAATGATTGATTGGTGAAAGAAAATGGAAGAAGTAACAATCATTTGTTTAATAACATCTTTAGGAATCACATGTATCTTTACAACGTTACAAAATTATTCCTAAAAATATTTTACATTAAAAAGTTAATAATAGTGATGAAAAATATGGTTATGTTAAAAATTATTGGTACTTTTAATTGTAAACTATACACTTTTAAAAGTGTTCCTATTAATTTATTTTTTACTGTTAAAAAATATAAAAAAATGTAATAAATTACTTGTCACTGCAATTTAGCGACACTACATAAAATCAAAAGTTAAACAAATTTTTTGATATTTGAATATTTTTAAGAAGAAAAAATCAAGTTTGATTTGATTGTATTTTTAGGTTCTCAATGAATTTGATTTTAAATTTAGTTCCCCGGTGAAAAATATGTTTCAATCTGTAAGGACTGAATAAGACTTATTTAAATATTGTTTCAAAAACCAATTTTACGTGAAAGTTTAATTAATTTTCAATTATTTGGTAAATTTAGATATTTTTAATTGAAATTTTATTAATTTTTTGTTTTATTAAATATTTAAAATATTTTTATTAAAATATTATGTTGTTTGATTTTTATCTAATGGGATGACAATTATTTTTGTCGTCTGGTTTCTTATTATAAAATGAAAAAAGATTAATAAAAATAACAAAGATAAATAAAAGATATAAAAGTGAAAAGATTCTCTCTTATTATCAATCAACTTGCTTTTTGCTTTTTCAATCTTTTAATTTGTTAGTTAACTCATTTCTTTTCTCTCGAAGAATAAATTTACTTACGAGGATAAAACGAAAACTAAAAGCAAATACGAGTTCATCGAACGAAGTAGAGACATGAAGATAAAAATATATAATTGTTATGTAATTCTATTAATGAGAAAAAATGAAACAGTAAAATACTTAGATAAAAATAAAAAATATTTTAAATACTTAAAAAAAATTGTTATAGAAATCTAATTAAAAATACCAATTTATAAGTTTCTTAAAATTTATTAGCTATTTAGGAAATTTAAGATATTAAAGTGTTATTTGTATATTTGTGATTTGAGCCTGATTAGTAAAATAAGGGTACGTGTGTTTTAATTGAATTAAGTGGTTTCCATGTGAAGTGAGTAATATCTAAACCTAACCAATCCATGCATGCTTCAATATAGAATAATAGCTTATAGCTGTTTAACTACCTCCACCTGTTCTAGCTGAATGCCCTCTCTGTGGGCTATTTTCTCTCCTCCATTATGCCACATTTTTCTTAACTTTTATTCTACCTTCTCCTATAATGCTTCTTCTTAACAATTTATCTTCACTCTCATTAAATAACTCTACAAAAAATTAAACCCTTATTTTTTCAAGGTCAACTATAACACATTTATTTGAGTTATTATGCATCAGTCATAGTTAAACATGAATGTTATTACACCCTTGTACCGATATTCTGTTTGTCTTTGTCGTGTAACTATTTAAGATCAGATTTCACAAATCTTCCATACGTCATTCCTTAATTAGTAATCTTCATAATTTAGTTTATTTAGATTAGTGCTTATCTTATATCAGCTACTTTGTTTTAATTTATTTCAGTAATCGTACGTTTTAGAATTTGATTATGATTATTAGGAATAAAAGTTTAAGCACGGAACTGAGATCATTCAGCACCTGTATACTCTGTTTAGTTTACTTGGATAAGCAATTAATTAAATGTTGACAAACAAGACATTAACGTAACCATAATATTTGTTTAAGGATAATATCCGTAGCAAATAAATAGATTAGGACTAATGATGTTAAGAGACTTGCATTGCTTCTTCAAGTAGCTAATACTTAATAGGGACATAAACAATCTTTATTTTTCTCTCACTGCCAAAAGTCAACACTGATTAAGCTAAATATAGTAGTTTTTCTCTAGATTTTTTTTCATTTCCATACACAATCTCTATGATTTCAAACTATGCCGGTCGTGGAATGCTTGAAATCCACATATGTGGCTCAGAAGATCGATAGCTTTATTATGATTTTTTTTATTGGGTATCCATATAACTATTAAATATTTTTTTCCAATTATTTTGAATTATTTTAAGAGTTTAAATTCGCATATAATGAACTATTAATGTAATTATACGTTGAAAATCGTATATCCACTTGATATATGATTAAAATTATAATATATATATATATATATATATATATATATATATATATATATATATATATATATATATATATAAAAGTATAAACTGAATTAATGTTGTGAGGTTGATTTAAATTTAAATTTATATATATTAATAAAAAATAATTATTATAAAATTTAATAATTTTTAAATAGTTTAAATACATGAACATGTATGATTGGATGATATACATAAAAAAATATTTATATTGTCCATTACTGTTATATTCTTATTTTATAAGAATTAGATTAATGTTTGTGTTTTTTATGTGAGAAATATTTATAATAAAAATGTATTGTACTTTTGTCTTCTCATCAATGGAATCATCAAAGAAACTATAATTATATTTACTAGTTTTTTTGGTTTCAGATTATTAGGTGTTATTTAAAGTAATAAGCATAAAAATGATTAAATTCATCAATTTAAAAATATTATTTTTAGTATAAAGTATTAATGTTAAAAAGAAGGGTCGTCTACTGAATAAGAAGTTAAAAATGAAGATATTTTATCAGAAGAGGAAGGATATATATATATATATATATATATATATATTCAATAAGCATTTTGGTTTTCGGAGTTTTAGTTGCTTGATTTTTTTCTTAAATTTCAAGTAATTTTTAGGTAAGAGCATTTAATTTAATTATTTCATTTTAGCTGACTTGAAATTTTGATAGAATTTAAGAATATGAACATGTTATATTGTTAGTTGTTAAAAAGATAAATTTGTACTGTAAATTTTGGAGTTGAATATATATTTGAACTATTTTGGTTTCCAAGATGTTGATCTTAAATTACAACTAGAGTAATGAGATATGTATTTTGAATTGTTAGAGGAGGTTTGAAATAGAAATTAATTTAGGAAAATAATAAAATTTTGAATAAATTGAACTATTGATTTTGATTTTAAACTTGAAATATGAATAACCAATCTGAGTTTGAGACAAAAAAAAAAAAAAAAAAAAAAAAAAAAAAAACTTCTTTACTCAACAAGATGTTTCTCGCTCAAAGGAAAGAGAAATAATAATCCATTGTTCGTTGATGAATTTTTATGTATTTTGAACTTTACATGTATTTAGGAACGTACATGATATATAAAATGATTTTTTTTAATTATATTGGTTTACTTAAGGATGATATATTAATTTTAGTTGCATTTGTAAATATTAAGTAAAGAGGAACGGGGAGACTTATGTTTACTGTGATCCTTGATTATTAAATTTACTGTTGATCAAAGTTTTAAATTGAGCTAGTTAATCTATAATAAAACATGCTTAATATGACTTTTTAAAAAATTATATATTTATCGTTATCTGTTCACTACTTCACTATAAAATAATACATCAAAATGATTGAGATACGATATATTAGATATGAAATATATTGTGTTAAAATACATTTAATATATATTTTATGTAATTTTCTTAAATCTAGTATTTTGTTATAAATTTCAGTTAGATTTTATAGTGACACAGCAAATATATTTTATAGAGGATAAAATTTTTCTATTAAATTAAATTTTATAATATAATTTATATTAGCAGCATATGTATATATTGTCTGCTTAGTGTATACATGTATGGGATGTTAGAACACTCTTAACGTGCTTAGTTATGTCCTCCTATACATTTAATATTAATTGATCGATTTAACTTAATTTATTTTTCAGTATATCATTTCATATATATATATATATATATATATATATATATATATATATATATATATATATTACAATATAAAATATTTATTATAAATTGAAAATATAATGTAGATATTTAAAATATTTATTTAATATTAAAATTAATTATATTATAATTTATGTATTTAAATTTATCATAAATTTTTATTTTATAAAATAAACATTTATTCAGTAGATTACTAAAATACTAGTTACTCGTAAATAAGTAAAGGAAAACACTTACCCACTCTAAATACAGTTCTTCAATCATACATAAAAAAAAATTACTTTACTAATAAACAATACAAAAAAATACATATTATTTAAGTGAAACTCTAAACATAATTAAATTATCACATAACATCATATTTGTATATATAAGTGTTCTCGTTGCTGCAACACCCAACGGCTAAGTATAGATCCATCCATAGTACTGGGTAGTTCACTTCACTAACATTTTAAACTTAGTTAAATACAATACAAATACACACTGCTCCATTTTTAAGACAATAAATTGTTTCTATAATTTGAAATATAGTACAAAAATTATGCAAAATATGAATACTGTCTTCTATTCTTTTTCACTTTTTAATTAGACATTTTATATTTTCTTTTTTCTTTTTAATTTGTATTCCACGTACTATTTTTGTAACCATAAAAAAGTCTTTCAATTGTCTTAATCCATCATTTTTATCTTTATTTGTCTAAAACTTTTTAATCGTCCATCAATCACTATAACATGTTTATATGAGAACTCAAACTATTTATATTTACCTCCCACTTATTATGAGTCCGTCTATGCTTCGCTTAATCAATCATCTCTTTATATCAATATCTTATTTTTGCAAAAGGTATTTTAGTATCTTAGTTCTATTCGTTTTGACAACTTTATCTCTCAATAAGAGAGTTGTATGGGATCAATTTCTTGAGATATTTTTACTTATTCATTATTTTTTAGAAAAAGTAACTGGAAATTTTAAAAAGAAATTTAGTTTAAAGTAAGAGGAAACAATAGACTAAAAAAAAATACTTAAAAATCATGTATGAAAAAATTTCGAACTTAAGAGATGCCTGATTTGGTAAAGCAAGTATGGTCTGGAAACTAATAAGTAATGAGTTTGCATTTGCATTTATGTATATATAACAAGATAAATATAAATATCTTTTAATTATTTTGAGTTTACAAATTTAGGCAAAAGTATGAAGAGGAGTAATTTTTTCCGTTTTCTACTAAAGATGTGCAATTTTTGTTGTTGTTTTTTTTACGAAAATGGATAAGTTGTGTTACGAGAACATAATTTCAAGTGAAGAAGTTGTGTCACCGTGACACAACTTCAAACAAATGTAAAATGAAAAAAATAAAATAAAACTAAAGTCATGTCATATTAACACTGACTTCTTACATTGAAATCGTACTACGTTGATATGACTTCAGTTCATATTTTTACATAGAAGTCATGTCATATTTGCACGATTTCACTTGTGACTAACGACTTCACTTGAAGTCACACGACTTACCAATTTTGGTAAAAAATGAAAAAATGATTACACCTTGTTCGTAAAACAATTTCCGTGCTTTTGCCATAACCTTTTCTACTTTAAAATATGATATAATTTTTTAAAAAATTTAAATTACTTGTAAGCTATAATATTACATTAAAATTCCAATTTTTATACAACGATTTTAATCAATAAATAATCTTTAAACTTTCAATTAAAAAAAGTGAGGATGAAAAATAATAAAAAAAAATTACTTACTAAGACACTCTCATACTCATATTCTCATTCCATCCTCTATTTCTTTTTTAATACAATGGTCCTAACAAATAAGTTATCTTTAAATGTCAGATTATTAAAGATGAAAAATACCTATAAGAAAATTATTTTTAGAGAGTAATTTGATTCTTATTTATATACACTTAAAATTAAATTATCACATACAATTTGTGGGACAGCTTAAGTTTCTGTACGAGTGATTGGCAATAGCCACCACAAATAAGAACTGGTATAGCAGGCAGTGACCACAACCAGGTCCTCTGTGATATAGCATAGCACTAGCCACCAAAAACCATAATGAGGACACCGCTATTCACGAAACAAATGTGATTGAAGACGAAGCATATCCCACCTATACACCCTATGTAACATTATTCAAGATGCTACCACCTAGCTCATGTCACCATTAATTGCATCTTCTATCCAATTTCAACAGACATTTAGGCTACACCAACAGATTGTTGCTTATCCCTTTGGATGCTTGGAAATGTACGCCAAACCAAAAACAAACAGCCAAATAAGTGAGACAAACCAAAAGCCATTAATCAGATGTCAGTACCATGAACCAATTCAATGCAGTTAAAGACTTGCATTGCTACACCATGAACCCTAGCTATATGCTATCAACAAACCCACACAAGCTTTTCAAATTATTGCAGTTAAAGAATCCCGCATTTTAATCGATTTCACTTCTGTTTCTCCCTACTCAATCAAGTCACCCAGCATCCACAGTGCAGGTAGATCACCATCGCTGTCACGTCCTATAGTTCAATTACTGAAGTGATAAAAACCATATTAAAGGACAATTTTACTTAAGGCAAAAATAAGACCAAATTTTGAAAAAACAGAAAGTTAAGAGGTTAAAATCATTCTTTTGATATTTTCCAAATAAAAACGAAGTAAAAAATGAGTTTACAAATGTTTTGAAGCTATTGTGATATTGCTACACACGTTACTCTTGTGCATAACTTTGATTTTTCAATTTTCAATCCTCATGACCGACAGACTAGTTCCTATAATAAATACTGGAAAAAGGGTAATGTAATATTTCCTATATACAACTCTATCTCTATATGCAGGCCGAGCCAGAACGCAGCAATCAGCTGTTATGTTTTTTAAGGATAAAAAAATGGTATATGACAGGGATACAAAGGCGCCCTCTAGTTGTAGTGCAGAAGAGAAATAAGTTTCAAAAGAAAAATGAGTGAACAGCAAATGCAATTCATTATATTATACATTGTAGATGCTTAATATTTTACATTCTGTACTTTTTTGTATAAACTCTTAGGGATAAAACATGATCCACTAAATAATATTATGCTGGATTGTGCATAACAAATAGCTTCGTGTTCTTTTTGGAAGAACAAATTGGACAGGAAGGACATTTGCTCGCCGTATTAGGCATAGCTCTTGCTAAGCTCCAGGCACCATCAGTCCATCATGCAAAGCAGAAATAAAAATTTTTTATCTCGTGATACCTATGTTATAAGGTGCACGCTCATGACAACAGACGATTTTTTTGTGAGCATCCCCAGGTATATTCCTTGTAATTTTGACAAACCAGAAGGATAACACTGCTGGGAGATGAAGGAACCTGTGCTCCTAAAGCCATGTAACTTTTTGGCATCTACACCACGTAAACCAATTGAATAGTTGAAACAACATTAGCATTGTGCAAAAAATTGGCCTTGCAGAATTTTCTTGAATTATCAACTTTCATGATAAAAATAGTTCTTCAGATTCCATTGGAGATGTCCAATACCGCAGCAGTGCTTCTACAGTTAACCTCCGAGTGGCACTGAGCATTGAGATAAAAAACCGACAACCATCAATTTTATACTCTTCAAGAGGATTTCTATGGCCAAAGCTCCTAATGTTCACCTGCCACAACTCTGAGATAAGCCTTTAGCTGGTAAGAAAGCCCAAATATTTATGAAAGCAAAAGGACATATTACCGCAGAGCTGAGTCTATTCATGTTTACAAGATGATCTCTCCAGAAACAATCAAGAGTTTGCAAAAGAACAGCTCTCTGTAATTCAAAAAATATTAAATATAATAAATATTTTACTTTTTTTAAGATAGAGAAACTGAAAACTCCCTAGAGATGGGTGAACAAACAGCAACTAGAATACAGTGAGCCAAAACAGGTAATAGAAAATAATCTTATGATGCATATGGTATCAATGCAAAATTTACCATTTGGACAAAACATAAAAGGTTCTCCAAATTAGTAAAGGAAGGAGCGCCATGTTAATGTACAGATCCCCTTAAATCAATAGAAAGGGAGGAGCATTCATCACAGCGAAAATACTATCTAATACTAATTACTAACAACCATTGGGATGATTTTATTCATTAGTTCTGTAGCAAGACTCAATATTTCCTTTTATACTTTAAAGGATAGGCAAGGAACTGTGTAGGAGGGTAGGATTACTATCGCGCATCATTTCCCAACAGTACAGATTTTGGTTCATAACTTTGTAAATCTAATATCTCCAAGTAATTATCAAAAATAAAAATTTCATTGTGTTTAGAGTGTGGATGTTTAGGATAGAAAAACAGTAGGTAAAACTGATGAGAATGGTGAGGCACACTCACTTCATTTCCTCTTAAGGTAAACTATTGTTCTAAGGGCTCTATATTAATTTCGTCCTAGGTCATTATTATATCAAAATGGTTCTCTAAAACCTATTTTCCATTTTTCATTGCCTAGTTGCAGCTGATAGTACATAGGATCTGTTTGCACAAAACTTCTATTGAAACACTTCTTGAAAAAAAAAATGAAATAGGTTTTACCAAAAGCTTAGCTTATGGGTGAGTTAAAAAGATTTAGAGAGAATCTAGAAAAAGTTTCAGAAATTACCTTGTGCATAAATTAGTTTTTAGCTTATTCATTTCAAATTTTCTTCTACTAGAAGTGTTTGTGATTAATCCTGACATAGAACATACTACCTCTGATCCTTAATATAAAAGTTTAAAGCTTAGTTTAAAAGAAAATGGTAGTCCTTTTTACAAGGCATTTTATAGTTTCTATCAAGCATTAAAATTCTTTTCCGTCTTTGTCCCTAATAAATATTAAGAATGTGTTTGTTTTATTAATAAATAACGAGAAGAGAATTTTAAGTCACTAACAATAATAATGGTAAATTTGGTAACACTGTTTTAAAATTAAACAAAATCAACTGAATAAATTATTTTTATTGGTCCATGTGATTATGTTAGAAGTCACTTATATTACGGATCGGACAGCAGAAAGTATTATGTTTTAATGTTTGTGCTTGGTTTTGAAATCTTTGGATGCAATTGCACTGAAATGAAATAATCCGTGTATGGTACTAACACAACTTTCTGTACGATTGCAGCCATTATTTACGTTAGTAAATATACTGATGACAATCAAATATTCAATTACAAGAAAAAATAGTTAAATAGAATCTTACCTCAATTTCCTTTGCATGTCTCTCATCATAACCAGACTCTTCAACAACATTCAAATAAGAAGCAATCAGAAAATCTCCAAGATACTTGCGAAGAAGATTAGAAGTGGTTTGATACTTCCCATTCCTACATTTTGCTAATGATCAGTGAGCACTAAAACTCCGTTAAACTTCTATAATCCACAGTAAATTAAGTAATTTACCCAATTAAATCATCTGTGCAAATAGCAAGCCATCGTCTTAATGACGAGCTCTTCCTGCGTATTCCCCTGAAGGCATTTGGAGGTGCTGGCAAATTTGGAAGGGAAAAGTTTACAATATCAACTGAACGCACATCATTCAGTAGCCCAAGTGAATTTAGCAAAGTGTGATCACTAATTCCTCCAAAAGATTCTGCCAGAAACCGTTTGAGCGTATCATTAGGAAAAGTAAAAGTTGATTACACAGAAAGTGAAGAGGTCTATATATTTGTGCAGATCAAATTGAAAGGGCACAGCTGTAGCAAACAAGCCTACCATGCAACAGCTTTCCACCAACAGTCACGAACTCTTTCAAGAGCTTACTCAAACCCCAGCTACGTGGATGCTAAAAAATCCATTGAAACCAATAGATTAAAGGAATTGGTGAATAGAAATATACAAAGTGCTAAAGGAAAAGCTGAACCACCTTCACTGGATCAATATTATTGAAGACAATCTCGTCAACCACTGCTTGCATGTACCTATAAGCAGTACACACAAATCTAAGAAGGGAGGAAAGAGCAGTAGAAAAGAAAAAATAACTACATAAGAATAAACTTCAATCACAAAAGCTGAACAAAAGTCAATGACTCCTATTCCAGTCTTAACAGTCAACAGCCTAGTAAGTAAAAGACCCAAGCTAATTCAGCATCCTTTCCTAGACACAGGTCAGGACACTAACAGTAGTTTTTTTTTTTTTCTTCTTGGATAAATAATTAATACTATTATATGTTATAACTTATAAGCAGAAAGAAAAGGTCCAAGACTGATAACTCGTGTATCTTATATGAGTAATTCACATTTTATACTAATTGAGCCCCAACTCAAACTCTGAAGGTAAAGTTATAATTTATATCATAGTATCAAAACAATATTAGAAGAGTAGGGCTAGAACTTAGGATAGTGCCAGAAACATGGACATAAAAGAAATAACTGTTTCAGGCCAAGGTAGTGATTCATATCAAGAACTGAAATTGTTCATGCTCCAAAGAAATAGTAAAGACTTGGAATAGATATTTAGCTGGGAGGATTGAGTCTCACCATTCCTCAAATGAATTTCATCCTAATATTGAATAATAAAATAAGACATCAAAATGCTAAAATGTTTGAACAAATAGAATGTTTAAACTAAAAATAAAAGAATCTGAAAAATAGCTAAAGATTCAAACAATGAAAGTGATATGGCCTCATATCTACTATGACCAGTATAAATAACATTAGAACTTAATTGGGATTCCCTGGTAGAACAAGATTATTTTGGACTTAAGAGTTTAACTCAATTTTACAAAACTAACTTATATTGTGAAACTGGACAAGTTTCATGTGATGTATTGAATTTTAATCCATATTTCCAGTTGATGTGAGATTCAATGCCACTCGTGATATTACAATTAAGGCAACTCCCAAAGACACCACAGCTAAGACTGGATTAGAGTGAGCACAATTAAGGCAGCTTTCCAACTACCATGAGCTAGAAGAAGGCTAGCAATGAAACTATAGGTTCAACCATGAGCTATATACAGTATTAATACAAAACAGAATCATCTAATTTAGAGCTAATTAATACTTTATAGACACCTACAAGGCAGTAATAATAGCTTAAACTACTCATCATATATGTGCTTAAACTTAACAGCAATGATTGAAAAATTTAAAGGCACTCACTGGAGTATGTGTTGGGAACAGCTTTCATCATCTCCTGTTAAGATTAATTGCCTTAGATCATAAACATGCTTTCGTTGCACCTTATAAAAGAATAATACAAAAACAAATTAGTTGATAATGACTTTGCAGACTTGAAGATAAATTACAATTCCGTTCTTGATAGATGGGCAAAATTTTACTCAACAACTTAAGTGCATGCAGCATGCTCAGCTACTTTTAAGTTTAATCTAAGAAGTGTTTTAAAAAATTTGACGTATGTATGTGTGTATATATATACACACACACACACACACACAGTTAAATGTTTGTGAATGTAACTCACATAAGTCCTCAGAAATTTATTACTCAATGATATTTTAGTTTTATGTTTCTGGTTACTTTATAAATAGGGGATGCCTCAAAAATTAGATTTTGGGAGTTAGAGTGATGTTTTTGTTCATTACTACTCACAATTCTCCTATCAAAGATTTGCTTACTTTACATGATTCTGTACGCTCCTGTCATTTCCATATTTTAAGGAGCCAATATGATAGATAAGCTAATAAACTTCAGCCCCTTTTGGCCTTACTTGACTGTGCTCTTCTTTTGTTTAATCTTGATATGAGAATAAGAAACAAAGATTCTACTGTTCTTTTTCCAATAATAGTTTTAGTTTCTCAAACATTCTCCCACAAGGCCTTGGATGTGCCGACTTGGAATTCTAAAGCTTCTTGTAAGGTCGAAACATTCTTTTTATAAATACTAATGACATTCTGCAGGTTAGATGGCCCATATTGCTTTCTCTCTGCTGATATATATGTCATGTAGATCTGAATCTGAAATTGGGCCCGTTTGTTTCTCCACTACGAATCAATGTGATTCCTTTGGAATAAACTATTTTTGAGTGTTTGGTTTGTACTAATTCATTTTATCAATTTCTATAGATTCTTTTTCAGGGTTTTGGCAAAAAGAAGCAAAATGAAATCAAGTGAGAAATTGTGTTAGGCAACAGGGGCAGCAGGTTAAGGAAAAGATGTGGATGGTGTATTATAGAATAAAATTAAATAAATGGAGTAATGACAGTTAAGGTTGTTAGGGGAGGGCTGTTTGTTAGTGTTGGAAGTTGGTCTATATATTAAGACCAACCTTCGGGTTTTGGGAATTAGGTGATGTTTTTGTTGTAGTTTGACAGACATTATACCTGTGTGAAAGGAAGAGTTTTCCTTTGGGAGTGCTGTGTTTTCTCTGTTTCACAGACTCTAATAAAAATAAATTTCAGTAAAGTTGTGCTTTGTTTTCCTTTGTGTGTTTTTGTGGTGTTCTCTGATCTGGTGTCCTAACAAAGTGCGCCAAGGAAAATGTGTGTACAACCTTGTATCTGTGTTATCTTTCAGAGAATATGATACTGTCATAGTAGTCAATAACAGATTGCAGTATGCCAGATCAATTGACACCCAGTGCAAACTATTGCACCTACACAAGTTAATAATTGTCTACAGAATATGAAACTAAAAATTCAACTTTCAAAACGAAATTTTTGCAAAGCAAATCAAGTTCACAGAATTTCATTCAAATTAAAAGCTGATTACAAGTTCATGCAATACCTCATTTTTAGTGATAATGTGCTATTTAAAATACAAATAAATGTTCATTGCTAGATATCACACCTACACATGTCCAATTTAGGTGAAAATTGACATACCGAATAACACAAAGATAATGTCAATGATTTGACTGTTAGATTGATTATAAAAAGTTATTAAGTGGCGTAAAGGGAATTTTCTTGACACTAGGTATCCTGTCTTGTGTGTGAGAGAGAGATCAAATAATAATTGTAGAACAATTAGTCTGATCAATAACTTATAGTTTTATATATAATGCTTTTCATCCCTTCCTATTAAAATAAAGAGAAATAGGTACAGAGTTAATTCTCTTGTGTAAAAATACACACAAAGGGTTGTTTATTTATAGATAATAAAAATAATAGAAATAATAATAAAATAACAGAGAACATGGGCTAAGCCCGTTATAGTTAACACTCTTCTTTAAGCTGGTGTATATAAATTGTATGCACCAAGCTTGTTACAAATATAATCAATCTTGGACCTCCTTAAAGATTTGATAAAAATGTCTGCTAATTGATCATTTGAATTAACAAACTTAGTCTTGATTTCTCCAGATGTAATTTTTTCTCGAACAAAATAACAATCAATTTCAATATGTTTAGTTCTCTCGTGAAAGATGGGATTTGAGCTAATATGAATAGCAGCCTGATTATCACATATGAGTGTCATATGAGTGACCTCTCCAAATTGCAATGCTTTCAGTAAATGTTTGAGCTAAATAAGTTCACAGGCAGCTAAGGTCATGGCTCTATATTTAGCTTCAACACTAGATCTTGCCACAACATGTTGTTTCTTACTCTTCCAAGATATCAAATTACCACCAATAAAAACACAATATCCGGAAATAGATCTTCTATCCGATGGAGACCCTGCCCAATCTGCATCTGTATAACATACAACTCCAGTATGGTCATTATGACCATATAGCAGGCCTTTTCCAAGAGAACCTTTAATGTATTTCAATATATAAGTAACTGCATTCAAATGATCAACACATGGAGAGTTAAGGAATTGACTCACCACACTAACTGCAAAAGAAATATCAAGACGAGTAACACTAAGATAGTTCAGTTTTCCAACTAATCTTCTATACTTCTCAAGATCTAAGAGAGGCTCTCCCTGACTAGGTAGAAGTTTGACATTAGGGTCCATGCATGTGTCAACAGATTTAGAATTCATTAACCCAGTTTCTTCCAAAAGATCCAATGCATACTTTCTTTGAGAGATAACAATACCATTATTGGATTGTGCTACCTCAATCCCCAAGAAATATCTAAGTTTACCAAGATCTTTGGTCTGAAAATGGTGACAAATATGTTGTTTAAGTTCAGAAATGGCATGGTGATCACTACCTGTAAGAAAAATGTCATCAACATATACAACTAGATAGATACACCCAACATTCGAATGACGATAAAAAAACTTAATGATCTACCTCATTGCAAGTCATACCAAATTCTTTAACAACACTAAACTTTCCAAACCAGGCTCTGGAAGACTGTTTGAGACCATATAAAGATTTGCAGAGAGAACATACCAATCCAGAAGACTCCCCTTGAGCAACAAAACCTGGAGGTTGCTCCATATAAATTTCTTCTTGCAAATCCCAATTAAGAAAAGCAGTTTTGACATCCAGTTGATAAAGAGGCCATATTTGAAGAGCTACAATGGCTATAAATAGGTGAACAGATGCCATTTTTGCCACTGGAGAAAAAGTATCACCATAATCCAAACCAAAAATTTGGGTGTAACCTTTAGCCACAAGACGAGCTTTGAGACGATCAATAGTGCCATCAGGACCAACTTTGATAGCAAAGACCCACCTTTAACCAATAACAGATTTCCCAAACGATAAAGAAACGAGTTCCCAAGTTCCACTGTTCTGAAAAGCACTGAGTTCATCAAGCATAGCTTGACACCAACCAAGATGGGCTAAAGCATCACCTACAGTTTTTGGAATAGACACTAAAGAAATGGACGAAAGGCAAGCATAAAAAGGTTAAGATAGTCTATGATAGCTCAAGGCAGTATAATGTGGAGAGGGATTACGTGTAGAACGTATACCTTTACGAATGGCAACAGGAAAATCAGGTTCAATTGTAGGAGCCGGAGGGGGCGAAAGATCTGGCACTAGAGGAGAGTCACTTGGTAGACGTTGGAAAGTTTAACGACGGCTATAAACCTTAAGTGGTGGTGAAGGAGGCGACTCAGTAGGTACAGTAGACATGACAGGAGAATCACAGACCACTGGAATATGTATTTGATTAGATGAAGATGCAAGAGGAGAAGATAAAGACTTAAAATAAAAAGAAGATTCAGTAAAGGTAACATCTGCAAAAATGAAATAACGATTAAGTGAGGGTGAAAAACATTTATATCCCTTTTGAGATCTAGTGAACTCTAAAAAAACACATTTATGTGTCTGAGCAAATAATTTATCAAGCTCGAGACTAAAATTGTGAACAAATCACGTAATTAGAATAGTGATGGCAGCAGCAGAAGAGGCAGCGATAGCTGCAAAAGAAGCCATAGAGGAGAGAGAAAAACACTAAAAACTCAAACAGGCTCCGATCAAGATGGAGGACAGATCCAGAACACTCGCAGGACGACGATCACAACGACGTTGATCGCCACCAGAAAAGACGCCAGACGCACTGCCACCCACGGCGGTAGCAATGACGAAGACGAAAACGGCGCGTGAAGGCGTGTCACTGCTCCAATCACCGTGATTCCAGAGGCACGGTGGTCGCTTGGATGAGACGCTCCTGATAGTGGTGTCACTGACCCAATCGGCGGCGGGCGACAGCAGCTGGATGAGGACGGTGAACAGTGAGTTCACTAAAAAAAATATTTAACCCTAACCCTAGGTTCTAGATACTATATTAAAATAAAGATAAATATATATAGAATTAATTCCCTTGTGTAAAAATACACACAAAAGATTGTTTATTTATAGATAATAAAAATAACAAAAATAGTAACAAAATAATAGAGAACATGGGCTAAGCTAGTTATATTCCCACTATTAGTATATTAATTCTACTTAATCATTACAATTTTTTATTCATAAATTTAGCTATATTCGTATGCTATTATGTGTTATATATGTGTCTCCAATATATAATATATAGTCATGTATTAATATCTTTTCTATATTGTCAATAGGAGTGCTTAGCAACACGATCTGTCTATCACACTTTGTACAATTGTTTAAAATTGATTGAAAACTACAAAATCATGATTTTTTTTTATCAGCACTACAAAATCATGAATGAGACTCATTAAATAAGTGAGACCCTCAAAATTGTGATTTTTAATAAATTTAATAAAGTGTATTCAAAAGAGTGTGTTGTTAGCATTTCTCTCTTAAATATTACAGAGTACTTTATAGTTTTATAATAGTTTAACATATGATTAATAATGTTGGTTTTTATATTTTAGAAGGATAAGAGATATATTATGTGAAGGACCTTCAACAATATTTTATTCATGGACTCTATATATAGAAAGAGAAAATGTAACAAAACTCAAATACTAACAATATCTCAATCTTAACTTCCTAAATCTAAAAAAAATAATCTAATATCTTTCTTTTATCTAAGCAATGTTTTCAAAATTGAAACATTACCACAAAAAAAAACCTTCTAAAAACTAGTTCAAATTCCAGATATTTAGGCATACATCCTCAACACTCTTCCTTGCCTTAATATCCCTAAAGGCTCAATTTGAATTTCAAATTTAAAATTTGATCTCTTTTTTGCTTGTTTTCTTCCTCCATTTTTCTAGAAATTCTTATCACTCTCTTTCCTAAATGAGACCACATCTTAATTCAATTTAACCTTCTTTAGCGCTTTCATTCTTTATCAACTTCATTGTCTGTGTTTCTTGTGGACTGTGATTGCAGTGCTATCGTGTACTATTGACTACTACTGATATTATTGCAAGTTATTCTTAATAATTGAACAAAGTTTGCCATGGAATAAAAATCTATTTCATTCCAGAAAGTATTCATAATTTCAGTTTTACATAGTTGAATCAATATAGAATATAATAGAAGTTATTACTCATTATACAGTAGACAACATCTAACTAATTGCATAACCTCGCTGGAATGTGTTTTTGAAACATGTCATAGTAATCGAAACATACCTCCAATACTTCATCAAACTCAACGAGGTTCTTTCTTATGCCAAAGAAGAACTTTTCTGCATTGATTTGCAGCGACAAAAGCTATAAACATGTTGTGTCCCAGTTAGCATTGGAAAGATGAAATTCTTTAAGCACAGTATACGACGGACACATGAATAAAAAAAGATGGGAAAAGAGACCATAGAGAAAAGAAAGTACGTAAATAGAAGCACAATCAATGTTTTATTATATTGGTTAATAAAGAAGAAATTTATTATGAAAAAGAGAAAGAAAAGAGGAGAAAAGCAGAGTTAAGGGCCTGTATGTTTCCTATTCTTGAAAACAGTCTTCTGATTTCAGAAACAAGAAAAAAAAAAAAAACATTTGATAAGAATAGCTTCTGAAAGTTGTTTTCAGAAAGCAATACTTCTTTCAGTTGTTAAAATAAAAAAAAACTAGAAAATCTTTTAAGTGGTTTTGGTTGTCTACTTTCGGTTTTCTATTATTCGTGTGCTTCTTTGCACTGTCCCATCTTCTTTCCTCATTCCGGCAGTCTAGAAATTAATTTTTAGCTTTTGAAAACTAGTTTATAAAATTACTTTTAAAAACTAAAAACAAGAAAACGATTAAACACCCTAAATTCTTCTTAGACCAATCAATCATTATAATTTAAATAATAAATAGATAATAACCTGCTTTACAATGGCATCACCCTCAATTGGCAGATCCTCATCATTTGTAATCCTTGAGATAAGTCTCACTGCCCATTCAGTATCAAAATTGAACTTCTGAAACATCTCATCCTGCAAGCTATAACATGATGAGATAGTGTGAGAACTAGCTGACAGCCCTTAATTAGTAAACCACACCTAGTCATCCCAATCCCCTCAAAATTCAGTACTAAGAAGAAAATAGTATTCAATAGTTCATCCATGAAACTCATGGTTTTTCCATTTTAAGCAAAAATCAAGACATCAATCCAAATTTATACATCAATAGTTAAACAAAAGACACAGTATATTGAAACTTCAAATGCACAGACAGAAAGTAAATTTTAATTTGGCCTTCGAATTCCTTTCAGACTATATCAACCAACAAAATTGTTCTTGAAACAAAAGTGTTCATTATCAGCTCTGAAATAAATCAGCAAATATAATGACAATCTTCAACTAATAATAACTAGCATTGTAATTTATATATACAGCAAATATATTGCCATGTATAAAGGAAATGCATTTTTATAATATTTTCTCCATAAAGGACATTCTAACATATCTACAAGATTCCAACACTTCCCTTTTCCGTCATTGCACTATTATACTCTCCAATGCCTTGTTGCCATGTATACATTCTGTTACACACTCCCAAAAGTATAGATAGACCCATGAAAACCAATGAATTTGGTGATTCTCTGTCTTCTATTTACAATATTAGTGTGTGTGGTTTGGCATTTGAAACCTTGGATCCACGTTTCAGATGTAAAAAAATGGTAGCTACTGAAAGTAGTTTCAGCTTGGATGTGGATCACATATCCACGTTTAATTAATTCAATGTCAAACCAAACATGCAATTATCACATCATCCAAAAAACAATTACAGCACCCAATAATCAAAACAACGGTCGCCTATGAGTAAGATTGAGAAGTGAGTAGTCTACGGTTACTACCTGACCATAAATCGTGTTGATCCTGGATCTCCTTGTCTTCCTGCTCTGCCACGCAGCTAGAGAAGAGGTTATTAGAAGATGTGAGAACAAACATGCTAAAACAATTATATTTTTACAAATAAATGGAGAAGAGGATAAGTTTTCCACCATTGAGGTACTAAAAATAGCTAAGAAGAACTTCAGTATACTGTCCCAAACTCTCAAGAAGCCCCAATAATATCTTATTAGATGGACGCATAAGTACTAATATTTATTACATGTTTCAAATATGTCTACCCTATATGTTTTTTGTATATACAAGTAAATAACACTTTGATACCAAAGCTAACATTATTCATGATCGAACAGTAACTGTTTACAAATATTCCTTGTATATAGCCAAATCAGTCACGGAATCACATCATTGGAGCTGAAAGCAAATTAGCGATGGATTGCCAAATTAGTTAAGGAGTTAGATCATAGAAGCGGCACTGTAATTATCTCTCTGCAGAAGCTACAGACACATACACAAGTTCAGAATACAATAACAATCAAATGAGCATATGACCATATCCAAAGTTAAATGTTTCTAACAGACTTCACATTATGCAGGTACTGTTCCCCCTTTCTGCCATCACACAGTAAGGATTCTTTATGGAAAATAGTTTTTCCCAGTTCCAAATAATTTAACACTTTACTCCCTAACTAAACAAAGGATTTCAGAAGGATTGCATAAGAATGCTAGACTTTAACATCTCCCTCCCATTAATAATCCAAAGCAAGCAATACAGCAAAACATGTTGGAATGTTAGACTTTTACCATGCTAAGTACTGCTAGGACCAAGTCTGAGCAACCTTTAAGGGAACAGTTTTAACAGGAAGTTAGAAGAGTTAGTTGATTCAGTTTTCCCAATAAATGAACATCGTTAGGTAAGGGGACTTTTGGGAAATATTGTTGCAGATTACAGTGCAAAGGAGTAATATCCTTTGGAGCGGCGTTTGTATACCATGGTTGCTGGCTTATAATGAGCTTTCAGAAATAGAGGAAATTCAGAATATTTTTCTCGTGTACTGCTGTCTCTTGTTAGGCTTTAACATTTTTAATTCTGAAAAGAGGGTCTTAGCAAGTACCTACCTGGTTATCTATTCTCCGGGACTCATGTAAAGATGTACCAATCACATGAAGTCCCCCAAGCCTTTTTACCTCGGCACCTTCATTCAAACAGTGTTCTTCACAATCCTTCAAAACTGACAAATAGGCAAGTGCTACAGTTGGACCAAGAGGGTAGATCTCAGATTCTTCATTAGCAAGCTTCTCCAGCTCTTCCAAGCTATATGAAAGATTCATTTCAATAGCCTCCAAGATAAAAGATTTAGCCTTCTGATATGTCCAACTTTTACCCTCACTTTTGGATACATATTTGGCTGAATAATTCATGTTGCAAAGAATATAACACTTTCAAGTTAAAAGCATGTAATTATGATGAAAATGAACATAGTTTCATTTTTCACTAGAAAAATTCTCAAGTAGAACCACAGACCCATTAAGGTTGTCTTAGCCAGTAAGGCCATTGATGATGAACCAACCTTTATCTTTGGAAGCACCTACATCAAAAGATTCATTGAAAAACTGAAAGTTTAAATAAAGAAAATAAAAATACAAGAAGTAAAAGACATAATTACCATTTGTGAAATAGCTTCCTCTGCAAGTTCAGCGTTTGGATCCTCTCGTGTCAAAAATGAAAGTAAGCTATCCTCTATAATTTCTCTGGCAAGCATCTATATAGACCAGGAAGAAAATGTATGAAGTCATTTCCTAGATCCAACTCATGCCAAAGTAACACGTCAAACGGGTTGGGGGGTGGCAGCTCAGTTGCACTTTATGACAGTCTAGTTTGGAATGTGTGCAATTTCGGTTTTCCAAGTCTTTTTGGAGCTAATTACATCTATCATTAAAATTAGGGAAATTTCACCCCTCCCCATTGATTTCCTTCTACTTCAAATTATTATATTTTCTATCCAAATATTTGGAGGTGTATAATGGAATTGGGATATGAAATATTTTGAAAGTTTAAGCATATGAAATTGAGTGCAAACTTAAAGAAATTTTTTAAGACATGAACCAGTTTAAAGAAGAGAAATTTAGGATCATTTTATTTAGGGTAAGATTGATATTTTGGCCGATGGGTTTTGTAAAAAAAAAAAAATCAGATCAAATGAATTTTGTAATTTTTTTTTTAGTAGAAAAAGAGAATCTAAGGGATTTGGTAGAAAAACTAACAAGGGAACCAAATTTTATTATCTTCGAAGAGACAGGCTTATACAGCTCGAGAAAACCTCCGCAGAAACAAATCAGACAATCCAATTTAGAGGGACCATAAATATAATTAATCCAATAAAAGCCACCTACTTAAAAAAGTAATACAAATTGATTTCTTTTTTTTCTGGACCATTTGGGCAGTCATAGACAAAGTATGGTAGGTTTCACATTGTTGTCACAGAACCTAGCCACAAATAAAAAAAGTTATTGGCAAACCTACTTTTGGATTTCCTCCAAGGATTATATCTGTGCCCCTACCAGCCATATTTGTAGAGATGGTAATGGCATGTTTCCGTCCTGCTTGTGCAACAACTTCAGCTTCTTTTGCAGCATACTGCATTAAATGAGGCGGAAGGGGGCTAGTCAGGTAGAAAAAATTTAAAAATGAAACACTTAGTCGAGCAAAAAAAAGAGAGCATATGCTTTTGAAGGTACCAACAATCTATAATTTCACAAACCTTGGGTCTAGCATTCAGAACATTATGAGGAATATTCCATTCCCTAAGCAGACCAGACAAAAGTTCTGAATTCTCTACACTGCATGAAAAAAAGAATGAAAGATAATCATTTTACAAAGTCACAAGACTATTGACTATAGAGAACAGAAAAGCTTATGTACATACATTTGTCATATATAGCCCAGTTAAGTAAAGAATCCAATGTAAATATTCAACGATGACAACATAAGTATGATGATGACGGGAAAAGGTAGCTTAATTTAAACCAAGATAGGTAAAGAAGAGCAAGATTTAAAACTATACCATCGAAAAGACATACACTAATACCAAGAACATAATCATCAAAACCTAAGCAAATTAAGTTCCATTTGTTCAATAATGATGCAAATTAAGTTAATGTACAATTTGTAACAGTCAAACATTAAACAGACTGTAATTCCTAATTGTTTGTTTGTAAAAGCAATTTCATGATGGCTAAGGAAGCATAAATTTGAAGTACAACAAAATATCCATTTTAAATGGTACAAAAAGACTTGACAAGTAAGTTCAAGTAGTAATATAAGCCTCCAAATACTGTGCATATATCTGCCAACAAGATTCCCCTGAAGAAATGGCAAGCATGTATGAGAGTTCTTCCTTGTCAAATAGTGTCTATCATGTGTTTCAGACTTCAGAACATTAGGCTAAGAAAGAAGTATTTTGTAATGATTATTTGTTCTTAAAAGAATACAAAACATGTCTCAATGATAGATAGCAGCCATTATTATAACCATAATACTTACCTAGTAGTCCCAACTAAGACAGGCCGACCTTGTCTAAACATATATTCAACTTCTCGACGAACTTGCTCCCATTTCCCACGAGCAGTCTTGAATAATTTATTAATAGAAAAGCCATACACTTAGTTAAAATAATGATTTTTGTCGTGGAAAAATGATTGTGTTGAAACTACAGATACTTAAGAAGCTATTAAATGGCATACAGCAAAAGCTTGAATTGGTAAATCATTTCTAATATTAGGAAGATTTGTGGGCACTTCAATGACTGGCATCCGAAACATTTTTAAGAACTCTTTCTCCTGCAACAATATATACCGCCATCATGAACTGGTAAAAGAACAAATTGGAAGTTAAACTTGAATGCAATGTCGGAACTATATAAATCTTTACTTCTGTTTTGGCAGTCCCAGTCATTCCTGACAACTTTGGATAGAGCTTGAATAATGACTGGTATGTGATCTGTGCCACAACAACAGAATCTGCCTGTGCAAGTTTAAACCTTTGAAATTTAGAATCAATTAATCATGACGAGTAGTGTCATGATACAGAAAAAAATCAAAGAACCCACATATATACCTGAATCTTCAAACCTTCCTTTGCCTCCACAGCCTGATGAATCCCCTCAGACCATCTCCTTTTCTCTTCAACTCTCCCAGTCAGCTGAGAAATTTTAAAAATTTGGTTCATCATATCATCGTATTATTAAGAAAACTAATAGCAAACAAAAGAAAATGAAAAAGTTTCTGTTTAATTATTAAATGAAAATGAAGGATTCACGCTACTACTAGAAATACAAGAAACAATAATGTTCAAGATATAAAACTATTCATTTGGTTCAACCTGATAACTTATGGGATAATTATTCCTCAATATGGCACCAAAGCCTCTAATGACCCAATTGTTAATACTTTTTTCCACCACTCTTCATAAATAAATTAAATTCAGCACAAGGTAAAGTCAGCTTGTCAGCAGTACACACTTCAGCGCCAAGGAGCTCTTGAAAGAAGGAGTATGTTATTGATTATACTAAAAAATGTTAATTCAATGCATCACCTATCAAAAGATTTTTGGGATAGTTGGTCCTTGACAAAATATCTTAGCCATGCACATTTACTATTGAAGTATTAAGCAAATGCATATGTTTAATGCGCTCAAGCTTGAGTGCACAACTCTGTATTACATTGTAGAATATAGCCATCCTATTTTACAGTATATAAAAACAGAAACTTGCATTTATATTGGGTAGAGTTTTCCGTATATCCTCCAGTTTTATCATATACTAACAGTACAACGGGTTTGAGAAATCATACAAATCAAGCAAATTGTACAAGCTCTAGGAAATGTCGTTGATCATGTATTTCACTAGTTTTTAAATTTGAATTCAAGTGTTACACAAATGTACATGAGTTTTAGTTTTGTTAAGCGTTGTATCCAATTACCAAAGAATAACGAATTATAAATTTAGACTTAGATATATTTGTATTCCTTTTAAATATGATTTGATAAACTATAGGAAAGAGAGAGACATTGAGCTGAAACCTTTTTTCTAAGACAGCACAGATTGTTTTATTTATTGAGAAAACAAAATCAATACAATAAATAGAGGAGATTCTCTAATAATAAAGATATAATAAAAGAATAAATAAAAATGTTCCTAACAATGCATATAAACAACAAACACTAAGGTAGCAAGTTAAATGCATGTCATATCAATAGTAAGTAGTGACAGGGAGTAGGTATCATCTTCAAACTTTTTAAATTTGTAAGACTAAAATCCAACAAAAAAAAAATGAATAAAAGTGATAAACCAAATTTAGTTATATTTGCAAGGACTAAAAACACATTTTACCCTAAAATTTATAATATTATGAGATTACATCAATGAGATGGAATTACTCACTTCTTCATTGTGTGATGCATTTAAACTCTGGGTGTGAGGTCAAGGTAGCTAATTCTCAACCGTATTATTTGCTTTATTCTTCTCTAGTACTCCAATTTTGTAATATGCTCAAATATGAAGATAGCAGACAGCACATAAACCGCAAACCCAAATCTCAGGTACAATTTGTCAGCATCAAATAGCCTCTTTAAACCCATTCTATTGCCTTCAAAAGTGAGACACTTAGCCCTTTAACAACTTCAATAACCATTCATTCTCATCTTTCAACCTCTTAGAATTTGGGCTTAGACATAAATCCACTCAAAAGCTAGCTCATGAAGCTAGGGTTGTCCTCCACTCACATACATTATTTTTTGTCATCATTAATCGATGTGGTATCTTGAGTAGGACTTGGGTATTATGTATTATGGAATGCCTACGTTTCACAACGAGTAGTATGAAATGCTCAGTGGAGTATTTATGTTCTTCCCCTTTGCTTTTGAGGGTAGGTTTCTCAAATACTTGGATGCTTATGAGATCTCTAACACATTCCCCTTACACCAAAAATTACACATCTCAAACATAAACTTTAAATGTTTTGGCATTTGTGAGTAAGTAGTCGAATAAAAACCACTAGAATAAGCTCTAATGTTATAGAGTTTGGGTTTAAACCTAACTCAATCTAAAAACTAATTCATAAGGCGAGGGTTGCCTCGCTTGCTAACATTACTTTTTGCTGTATCAATAGTTAATGAGGTATCTTACCCTTGGCCCATAAAAAAACCTAACCTATCATATTCATATTCATAACATAAGAGTGTCATCCTATAACAAGGCTGAGGCATGTCATCTTAAATAAAATCCAACTATCCTGACAAACAATTTCATGAATCAAAAGTTAAGTATATCACATCCAATTAGGTTATAGATCATGATTCCGACATAACACAAGGGAGATTTCATGTACGTGCACATTAGGCAAGGGCGGACAATTAGTAGCCCCTAGTAAAGTTTGTTAGCATTCTAAAGAGACCCTTAGGCTAACCCAGTTTCCACTGTTTTTGTTTGAAATCGACATATCTCATACAAAGTGAATGCATATCAAGTATATACACTAAAGCATCAAGTCTGCTCACACAACGCATAATTGGTAAAATCAAAGGTATATACTGCCAGTGATAGGTAAAATCATAGACCTTTGTAATAGGAGGTCGTGTCCTAACAGTTTCCCTATGTCATGTTTTGTTGCCAATCTTTGCTTGCATAGGTAAATAAAAGGTGAATAATATTGAAAGCATAAAGAAGCCTTGAAAGTATTACCTCATTGATAATCAAAGCCTTTCCATCTCTGACAATGTATTGCACATCTCGCCGATAGAATTCTTTAGCTTTTATAGCATTCATCACAAATCTGCAGTAACTCAACTCTTACTACTCAGTAATTTAACTGATTGGACAGGAATTTCCAATTCCAACATGTTAGCCAGAAACTTCATATAAAGCACCCCGTATTAAATAAATAGAACAATTATGATTATAATAAATTAACCTAAATCTGAAAAAAATTCTATGCACCCAAAAAATAATGATTACAAATATAAGTCGTAAATACAAAAAAATATAAAGCACATGATCCTTTTACAGGGGTGTCATTTACATATATGTCAAGGGATCAGGAGATTTTACTATATTAATGTCTAATTTTTCATGCTATTTTGTTTTCATTTTATTTTCTCTTTCTTAAGGAGGACAATCCCTTTTCAATATTATTAATTTTACTGAATAAATTTATTCTTTTGTCATTTAAAAAGAAAAGAAAAAATTTTAGCAGGTAATTGTGATGTTAATGTCATACAATTCATCAAAAAGAGAAAGCATAATGAAAAGAATGAATAAAGATATGCTGACATTAATGCCAACCTACTTTTGGCCAAACAACCATTGGGATTACAAAACAACTAAACGCCAACCAATGTTAAATGAAGAACAAATTATTGAAGTATAAGAATATTCACCTTGCCCAGGGATCATTTTCATCCCAAAGGTCATTAGTTTCTAAAGCCATTTCGGCAAGAGCAATTCCTTCCTCAGTCAACTCCACAGAATTATCTTTAAGCTCCACTTTGTAATGCTGTTAATAAAATAAAATCAGTGTATAGAATTATCTGGATAAACTGATCAGAATGGGAAAAGGGAGAAAAACAGAGTGAATGCATGATGAAGAGAATGTACTCACAATGCCCTGTATAAGCAGTTCAGCTACTTTTGCAGCAACAGGGAATCGTGCAGCATCTTTACTAGCCTGCGATAAAGAAGGAGAAGCAGTCATCTTTCATTGAGCTTGAGCAGTAGAAATATTCTTTTTAATACTGCCAACCTGGGTATGAAAGACGAGGATGGTAATGATATAGCGGATCACAAGAAGCAACATTAAAAATTAATGTTAAGCCTACCTCACCACTGATTAACAAAGGATTTCTTCCCTCGTCTATCAAGACAGAATCCACTTCATCAACGATTCCAAAATGAAAGGGCTTTGGCCTGCTTTCGTGTATAATAGTCAGTAGTAGCCAAACATATTCCAAACCAAAAAGAAAAAGAAGAAAATAACTTAGTTCTTCCCAAGTAATACACACTACCATCTCATCACAAGTTGTTCCCGATTTCCAGCCAGATTATCTCGCAGGTAATCAAAGCCAAGCTCCTAAGGGAAGGAACGGACAAAAACGAAGAAAAGAAAATAATATAAGTAAAAAATTAAATGTACAGCTAAAAGTAAATAATATAAGTAACTGAGGTGTAATTACCGAATTATTGGTATATGTTATATCACATCTGTAGTTGATTCTTCGTTCTTCAGCATTCATTCCTCTCTGTGCATGCAAACATCAGATAACCAAGTTAAAAGAAGGTCAAGCAGTGCGTTTTGACAAATTGATTAATAAAAAACTTCATTACTAGACCCAGCCATTCGTATATTACATCATCCCTTAAACATGTGCTCTTATCTATCTCACCATCAAACACATAGCAGATGAAAACAAATTTTACCACCTGCAGAGAAAAATTACCTGAATAAGACCGACAGAGAGACCTAAGAAACGATGAACACGTCCCATCCATTCAGCGTCACGCTGAGCTAAATAATCGTTAACCGTTACCACTGCAACGAAATCAAGAATTAGAGAAATTTATTTTTCGAAAAGCCAAGTGCTGGCACCTGAAGAAACTCCCCAAGCTATTCAAGCTTCTAGAGTACACATACCATGAACACCCTCAGAGGTTAGGGCATTTAGATAAGCAGCTAGTGTGGAAACCAAGGTTTTACCCTCCCCGGTTTTCATCTCAGCAATGGAACCATCATGCAGCACTGCCCCACCAATAATCTAACACCAACAAAATTCATCATTCAGTAACCAAGTACTGAGTGAGTCCAAGCAAAAAAGCACAATATAAGAAATATACACATGCAAGCCAATAGACGAGACCTGAACATCGAAATGGCGCATTCTAAGTTTTCTCCAAGCAGCTTCACGAACAACAGCGAACGCCTCTGAAACATTAATTACGATTCAATAAAAGTACAGTTCAGAGACCAATCGAGCAATGACGCAACAGCATAAAAGAGTAGCAAACCAGCTTGAATCTCGGCAAGCGTGGCCCCTCGCGCGAGCCGGCGGCGAAACTCGGAGGTTTTCGCGGCCAGCTGTTCATCGGAGAGCGCCTTAATCTGAGGCTCGAAGGCGTTGACAGAGCTCACGAGGCGGTAGTAGTCGCGAACAACCCAATAGTTCAAGCTGGTGAAGTCAGAGAAACGCTTTTGAACACGACCGATATTTTCCTACAAGCAATAAAGTGACGTGGCAAGTGATTAAGGCAATTCGTCGAACAGGTAGCAGGCGCAAAGCAGAAACGCACCTTAACGGAGGCGACGGCGACGACAGCGGGCGCGCAAAGACGTCGTCGCAGGCGAGGCCAGGGAGGAACAGTAGGACGCGAGCGAAGGAAGAAAGCGTTGGCGTTGGTATCGGTTGAAGCGATTCTCTGAAGGGCGAAGAAAGGTGGATACGAGAGCGCGGCCATGACGGTGTGTTGGTGTTTCCAGCTTCAACGGATTAGCGCTTATGCAAATGAGCTTAGCTTACGATGGTTTTCTTCAGTGGTGTTTGTTACTGCGCGAGAAACTCCGGTGACGGAGAAACAAACGCTTTGGCATTTTAATTATAAAAATCAGTTTAATTTTAAATATGCTTTTGCCCTTATAATTTACTTTTTTTTTATTTTATTCTTTGTAATTTTTTATTGTGGAAAGTGTTCCTATGAGGATCATAATTCTATCAAAACTCGATGAATACACATAAAATTATGCATATTAGGAATGGAGCTGAGTATTTTATTCACAGTTTTAATATAGTAAGGTCTTTGCAGACTTAATATTGTTTTATGTTTCGAATAATTAAAGTTTCCATATCTCTTTATATTGGAGTGAAAAAATGTAAAATGTTTATATTTTAGTTTGAAATAAAAGAAAAGAAAGGAATGGATTTTAATTAGTTACATCTTTACCTTTTGAATTTTTTTGTTTTTTTCCTTTAAATGGTGAAGACAAAAGTCGGTTAACATAGTCAAGTGAAAGTTTGTTTAAAATATATTTTGTTTGGAATATAGGAAGAAAGAAGAAAAATGATAAGTTTTAATCAATTAATATATTTTGGGTATATTTAAATTTGTAGATAGATTTGAAAGAACGAAAAAGAGATATTTTAGATGAAAATGAGTAGAAAATGAGTTTGTTTTGAAAAAGAATAAAAATAAAACAAAAAATTATAAAATTTTGTAAGTATAATTGATAATTTATTTTTTAAATAAATGAAATGGTAAGATTATAATTTAATTTTTATGGTTAAAATTAATTTAAAATAAAATATATTTAATTATTATTTTATAACTTTAATTTGAGTAAGTATAATTGAGTAGTATTATCCTTTTATTATTCTTTCTATATTCATCCCTACCTAGTGCCTTGCTGGCATCAGAATTCAAATGCAACCCCCATTGTAATAGAAGAATGTGATCCAAACACTTTCTAAAACTAAAATCATTAACAGATTCATCCTTTCTCGTAAGCAGAAAAACACATATTAGTTAGGATGCTTGTGAACTTGGAAAGCACGAATCCTTCTACCAATCTTCTTTTTGTCAAGAATGATCGTTTTTTAAACAACTCCGAACACAGAGAAGACATAGCTTGCGGAAAAATAAAGAATCCAATTATAGGTTGGATCAAAATGTAAAAAAAGAATAATATAATCGATAATGTAAGCAGAAAACAGATACATAATCGATTATGTTCCTTGATATAATTGATTATGTGTATGTTTTTCATGTTTGTCAGGATCGATCATTAGTGTATATTTTGTAATTTGTCACAAGTGTTATGCTAACTTTCTTGTTCTTTTCCACTTAACTAATTTATTAGTTGTTGGTCTTTGTCGTAAATTTTTTGACTTTCATTAGATTGAGTTTTTTACTATTGACTTTTTACCTGATTGAGCTTCTTATCATTAACTTTGATTGTGATGTGTTATTTATCATTGATTCAAGAGAAATCTTCTAAACACTTCAGAGTTAAATTAGTAATTAATCTAAATAATTTTAGGAGTTTAGATCATAATTTCATTGTCTAAAGCTCTAAAACCATTTTCCAATCTATAAGATGGGGATTGGATAATTGCTATATGGGATAGAGACTCGTGCTTTAGGGATCTGATTATTTTCATAACAAATATAAGAGAGCCTCACAAATTCATCTGATGAATTAGCCGAAACAAACATTTTATTAATGTTGAATGTATATTTAAAATGTATTTAGTTTGAAATAATAAAGGAAAGTATTTGGTTTCAATCAATTACACTTTTACCTCTTTGAATATTTTTGTTTTTTTGTGTTATGAAATGCTAAAGATAAAAATCAATTAATAGGGTTAATTGTAAATGGTGAATATATGTTTAAAATGTATGTTGCAAAATGACATAATAATTATATATAACATTATGTAAACTTTTATTTTGAAAATGGCTTCCTACATTACATCTCCCTTCACATTGAAAATAGCAAAATAATATTTCAGAATTCTTTATTTTTCAGAAAATGTTATCTGAAACATAACAAATAGTTTTAAAAATACACATTTGGAAAACATTTCAAAAAAAATAATCATGGAACGAGGAATTTAGAATAAATTCCGGAATACATAACCGAAATTAATATTTAATAACTGAATTATTCATTATGAAAAATCCCATAAATTTGTTAATATGGAACAATATTTCTAAAAAGTTTAAAACCTATTATAAAGTGTTCTGTTCTTCCATAAAAATTTACTTAAAAATCAAATAAGAAAAAATGAAATTAATTACTTCATAAATTAAAAACAACTTGCGTATAGGTTACTTTATTGAAGTTTTCTTCATAACATCGTCGAATTCTCCAAATCTTTATTTTTAACTTCGACATTACTTAAATATAACTAATTAAGAAATTAATTTTATTTTTTAATGTTTTTTCTCCTAAAAGTTGTTTCCCAGTCCAAGTATCTTATTCTATTGTAGAGGCATTTGTACAAGTGTTTGGAAGACATTTTTAAAATTGTTAATAAGACATCCCAAATAAAAGTAACACCATCATCTTTCATTTTTTTTACTTCACAGATTTGAGCCTCCTTACTTAGAGACTGCTACAAAGTTTTTTAGGACAGTGGAAGGTTTCTGATTTAGGTTAAGGGGTTTCTTAGACCAATCAAATGTAGGAATATAGCAAATTGAATGGTTATTATGAATATTTGTGTGGAAAGAGGGTAGTGTAAATTTTGAAGCTGAGGATCACAGACAAGAATGAAAAACGTTTAGCCTTTAGATGTTTGTTTTATTTTCTAGTTCCATAGAATTATGATATTATAATTTTTTAATATTATTTAATTCTTATTATAATTTTATTAATACCAGTTGATCTGGTTGGACTTCGGTTGAAAATTTAAAGCTTGATTCAGTACTTTGAAAGGTCTACTTCTAAAAACATTTACAAAAACCAACAAGGAGAAATCATTATGTACCAAAAAAGGGAAAAGAAAAAAGTAGAACTAACTGGCGCGAAAATCCGCACTGAAACTTGGCATGTTATCTGAGTCTGAACTGATTTATTTACTATGGTATAGATTACATAATTATACACCGCAACAGTTTAAAGTTATATACAAACCTCAAGAATCAAGTCCAAGGAAGAGATAGTTTAAAATATGTACAGAACACCTTTCAGTATCACTTGGATCATATTATCTGCATCTGTGTTGAAAATGTGAATTAACAAGCACTCCAAAACCTAGCATCACAAGGATGATGCATAATTTAAGAAAAATCAAAATATTTGGCTGCAACTTGAGCAGTCAAACCATGAGTTGAGCAGATACACCCAATAACCTCTTACTATTTACTGATAAACCTGGAGCAGTCAAATCAACAATAGCTGTTAGGTGTTAAAGATTTCACAAGCATAATAAAGAGACAGAAATGCAGTGATAACAAGTCATGTTCTAAACTTCAAATTCAAACTTATCTTATATTCTATCAACGGTTTTTGCACCAAAATGGTGCAATTTTATTCCCTACGAAAATGGACAAAAATTTTACAAATTAAGTATTTGGATAAGTTGTGTGGTCTAACAATATGACTTTATGACTTTGGTGTTCAATGGATTTTTGTGGAAGTCGTACACCCTAAGCACAATTTTAATTAATAGTAAAGTCATAACTACGGGATAAAATTGCACCATTTTGGTGCAAAAGCCTCTATCAACTCTATGTGAAGGTATGCAGATTTAAAATTTGTTTGTGCACCTAAAGAATCTAGGCTCTTGCAACATGTTTCAACAGAAGTAATGCATTTGGAACTGTGGTGGAATGGAACGATTTCTGTGGTATCCCCCAAAACAGCTCAACATACACTTCGAAAGATATTTCTTCCGGTAAACATTTACAATGTTCTAGGAATAGTGGAAAGAAAATAAAAGAGAGAAAAAAAAAATAGAAAGAAAAAAACGTTTGAATTTTTGCTTCTAAGTCGAATTATCTCTCTCTTTTCTTTCCAATTTCCCTTCAACCAAACAAAAAAACTGCATCATTGTTTTCTTGCCTTTTTACTATATTTCTTCTCTTCCAAACATACCATAGAAGAGGGGAGAATCTCTAAATGGCTCCAGGTTGAATTATTCTCTCTTTTCCATTTATAGAGACAAATAAACAAGTGCAAGGGGAAATGTTATTGAAATGAACAAAATTTACGGGCTGTGAACTGTGACTTCTTTTATATCCAATATTCTATTAAAGCAACACTTAAATTAGCTCTCTTAACACTGAGAAACAAAAATCCATGTCGAGGCCTGAACTTAAAAATTAAAATAATTGGATGAAGTGAATGAATACCTTAATAGACTTGTCAGCATATCCAACGTACAGTTTTCCTTGGCTGTATAATATAGCTGTGGCAACAGAGCTGTAAGGAATGGATCCATATGCTTTGACATCCAGTTCAAACTCGTCTCCAGATAATTCCTACAATTCACTAACTTTTATAATGAATTTCTAAGCTATTTGAATAAACAATATTAAATAAAATATCATAAGCTGAGTGCCATGTAATTTCCAAAACAGAGCACGGGATTTGCATTTCTACCTGTATATTAACATTTTTGTCCCAACCTCCTGTATAAAGACATTTTCCATGCATACTCATTGCAAAAATGGCCCCATTATGCAATGTTTTGGAATTCATGAACACATCATTCCTCCAGACCTAAAAAACAAATGATAAAAGAGATGTTAAACAATATTGACAAGAGTTAATTATATGGATCAAGTCCATATTTGACTTCAAGTGGGCTACAAAATTCATCATCAATCTTCTAAAGGGGGAAAAATATGGAAAAATAAGAAACCTTTATGCATCCATTCTCATGTGCTGCAACAAGCAAATGCCTATCTACAGTAACAGCCAGGATAGACTTCATCTCTGCAAGCGTATCCTCCCCCAGAACTGTCAATGGACAGTGGTCATTTAGACTCCACAACCGAACTGTACCATCCCAACTACCACTGTAAAGAACCTCATCACAAACAGCAAGTGTGGAAACAACAGATTTATGGCCAGTCATTGTGCATATCAAAGTTTCATCCTGGGAAAAGGTATAGAAACCCAAAGAATGCATTGACCAATTAAGTTTTTATTTTAGGCAGCAAATAAGCAATCAAAGAAAGTCAAAAACTCACCTTTAATGACCAAGCTTTTATTGTTCTATCTCCACTTCCAGTGTAAAGAGCATGATTTTTGGAAACAGCCAAGGAGTGGATACCACTAAAACGCCAATCCTTCTTCTCGTTCCATTTCCTCAAGGGATCTTGCCTAAGAGGGCCAGCAATTCCCCAAACAAATATGCCCCCTCCACTGTCACCACTTATGCACAATGGTTCTTCTTCATCTACATAAACTAGAGCCATGACTTTATTCTCATGACCTCTAAATGTGTGTAAATGAGAATGGTCCTACATAAATTTATGGTCAATGAGAAAAGCTCATTATAGATGAGAGTCCGTGAAAGAGCTTGTACAATAACAATCACACTAATCTATAGTAACATATCACGGGCCTTCAAACTTTGTAATCATCATTAATCATGCTTTGATGTTGCATAACAATCTAGCACCCAAGAAGGTACATTTTATTTACCCACGTAAGATAAAGAATGCAAGAATTCTACATAGCACAAGGTAGGAAGAGTCCGTGAGCATCTGAAGGAAGTATTCATGAAGCAATTTGTTTTAGAAATTAGAATTCCAATATTGAAATTCCACTTCAGAGTAGCCTACTTAGTTAGGTGTATGCAAGTTTTAGCTCTTAAAGTTCAAAGGGAACCCAGCAAATCACAAGTGGTAAAAAAAGTTCCAACCATTTTCCTCTCTGTTCTTTTATTTATTTGGCTATTATCATTAAATATTAATCAGAATGTATTCACTAATGGAGTTACATAGGGGGGGAAAGAACCCTGAAGAACTATTTATCGGAAAATATATCAGAGTTTTTCTAGTTCTGATGCATTTACTGAAACAATAATGAAGGGATCCTCGTACCAAGATTATAAATGAGATCATGCTATTTGGAATATGCCCAGAATGTTGACACATCATTTTGTTTTAAAATTGTTACCTGCAAGGACCATACACGAACAGTTTTATCAAACGAGGAGCTGAACAAATACCCGCCTGCAAAACTAAACAAATACTCATTAGAACGAAATATAATTCTCCATTGCATAATCACCACATCTTCTAACAGATCAGAATATTACAAGTGAAACTCTGACCATGTATAATTGTATAGATGAAGCAGCCTAAATCCAGATACTGAATAAGAGCTTAGTTTATAAGTTTCATTGAACCGTGTGGTTTCAAACTATTTTAATGCAATGCACAGAAAGCATGAGAAACTATAGTGAAATCAATTCAAAAGCCTCATATTCAACTGGCATTCAAACAATCAAACCCATGCCAAGTGTCAATTATCAGATAACTTATTTATCATTTGTTTCAAGGTTTTAAGCACACTTCAACCCACTTCAATATCAAAATGGAATCGAGTTATTATACACCCAATAACTATAGTCCTAAGGATATTGTCACCCAAACATTCAAAAGAATGGTATCACGAAATATGATTGGTAGAAATAGCAAAGTTTGAACATAAACTTAGAATTCACACCTCCAACAGCCAATCCACTCACACAATCAAGATGGCCTCGCAGATCTTTGAGTTCAGTCAGTCCCCCAGATAAACCGGCAGCAAAGTCTTCATCAGGCTTGTCTTTGCCATCTAGAACAAAATTTGGTTGACCACCAATTTCTTTATCCCTCAACTCATCTTCTCGTGGTTCATAAGACCATTCCTTAGGCAACAGACACAGGTCACCTAGAACCAAACAGTGACCCGTGCTGTCCTTACTTATTGTGACCTCAATGTTGCCCAGAAATTCAAATTGAGGTTTGACTAACGCATCCTGAATGCACTTCCTTACATCTACCACATCTGGACGGTTTCCTGGATTGACGTCCAAACATTGGCAAAGAGTCTTCCTCAGTAACAGATACTCAGAGCCTAGTTTGTCTTCCAAAAAAGAACTAACTTTCTCCACCCAACGCACATAACTAGCTGTGCTATCACCACCATTCTCTTCATTCATTTCCAAGGTATTTCGAGGCAGCACATTCCCAATAAGAAGCCACAGCAGTACACGGGCCAATGACCATACATCCGAGCCATACCCAATTGGATATCTCAAATGCCCACTTTCTGGAGCAGATCTCCTCTTGTGCAACAACTCATACAAAACCTCAGGACTCACAAAAATCTCATTTTCCAAGCAATCTTTACACATTGCTTCTTTTTCATGTTTGCCAGAAACAGCATGCAACTGCCTTCCCATCCGCAATACCTCATTCAAATCAACACAAATCCCACCGAGCTCATCAAAAGAGAAACAAGAAAGCCCCAAACAGCCAGCAACCAAACCCTCCAAATGCAAAGAAAGCACAGCTTCACATATACCCCTCCCAATCATTAAAAAGCTAAAAACCCCACCTGTGTCCAACTCCAAACCACCCTCATTCCCACCAACAAACCCATTTCCCAATTCACCAAACTTGTCTAAAAGATTACCACTTTGCCTCTCACACACCATATACAGAGGCCCCTCCACCCCATCACTCCACAACCCAAAAGCCCTGCACACCCTACTCTGCCTCACGGAAGCTTCTAGAATCCGTGCTAACTCCTCTCTCGCAACCTCGCTCATCCCCTCCAAACACTTAATCACCCAAGCAACATAACTAAACCTAAACTTAGAGTCTTTCCCAGGAGAGAAACAAACAATCGGAGCGAGACTCACGCAGCGGTTAACTCCGAAATAAGCCCCACCCTTTGACGAACTCAACTGGCCAAGACAATGATCTTCGGTTAAAACGGCGTCGTGCGGAAGAATCCAATTCTTCCATGCATCATAAAACTCAGGGGACCAGAAAGAAGAGTAATCGTAACCAGAATTGATCGTGGACCGTTGGTTGTGTTTGTTGGAACGATTAGAAGGGGAAGGGGAGTGTTGGAGGGAGAGTCTGAGGAGGTCAATGTTTTTGGGAAGAGAAGAAGGACCTTGTTGAGAAGGGTACTTCACGAGTTGGGTGCACGCGGGGCACCGAATAGTATTCGGGTACCGCTGCGGAAGCTCCGCGAGACAAGCTTCGCAAACGGAGTGTCCACATGACAAGACCCGAGGAACTGCGTCGCGGTCGTCGAAAGATTGAAGGCACACCGGGCACTCCGGCAGCTCCATTGCCGGCGGTGGTAAGCGAAGTTAGTAACTCAATTTCAAAACTCGAAATTAATTATTTTAAAACGGTGTCGTTTGTTACGCCGGTTTTGTTTTTTATTTTTTAGGTCAATTTTGATGCATTTGTCAGAAATTTCAGTGTTACGTTACCTTGCTGACCTGTCTCTGGTGGAAAAAATAATATTTAAATATTATTTTTATGGAAAAAAGAGCTTTTAAACTCCTCGAAAGATTTACATAGGATCCAATTCCTAAATTGCCCTCAGGTATTTGTCTCGTGCCTTTATGAAAACGACGATTGCGTGTTGCTGGGGAGATTTATGTAAAAATGGTTTTGATGACAAATTTTTGTTTGAAACAACATCTGTTCACCAATCCAATTCGAGAGATTCCGAACCCAACGGCGGCGTCACCACTATCAACCACCATCAAACCACCGCGATCCGAGACTCCATTCACAGATAAAAGATAGTAATTTTTCGGCATTCGCCACTTCAGACTTGAGCAATCACCATCATCTCGTTAGGGTTTGCACATTCGCTATTGTGGAGCTTGTTTCAGGTGAAATAATTTGCAACTCTTGCTTTGTCCACGCAATGATTAAGCTTTGTTCCCATAGAAAAAATATATTATCCAAATGGGTGTTGTTTGCAAAAATGCACAGCACAAGTGAGGCGATTCAGGAGGTTGGAGAAGCTAGCGAGAGAGTGAGCAAGGTTATGATGACGTGTCCTACACTTGCACTTGACACTGCTCTTAATCAAACTGGAGTTAGAGCTTCCCCTGATTTAGTTGAAAATGTTCTCAAACGATTTGAGAATGCGGGCATGTCAGCATTTCGGTTCTTTGAGTGGGCAGAGAAGCAGAGAGGGTACTCACACAGCGTAAGGGCATATCACTTGATGATTGAATCTTTGGCTAAGATTAGACAGTACCAGATCGTGTGGGACCTTGTTAATGCCATGAGGAAAAAGGGCATGCTAAATGTTGAGACTTTTTGCATCATGATGAGAAAGTATGCTAGGGCTAACAAGGTCGACGAGGCTGTTTACACCTTTAATGTTATGGATAAGTACGATGTGGTTCCAAATCTTGCTGCATTTAATGGTTTGTTAAGTGCTTTGTGCAAGTCCAACAATGTGAGGAAGGCTCAGGAGATTTTTGATGCTATGAAGGGTCGGTTTGTGCCAGACGCGAAAACTTATAGCATTTTGCTTGAGGGGTGGGGAAAAGCTCCCAATCTTCCCCTGGCAAGAGAGGTTTTTGGAGAGATGGTTCGTGCTGGGTGTGATCCTGATGTTGTTACTTATGGTATAATGGTTGATGTTCTTTGCAAAGCGGGGAGGGTTGATGAAGCTGTTGAGGTTGTGAAGGAAATGGATGAAAGCAATTGCAGGCCTACATCTTTCATTTATAGTGTCCTGGTTCATACTTATGGAGTGGAGCACCGGATTGAAGATGCTATTGATGCATTCCAGGAGATGGAAAGGAAGGGAATCAAGGCTGATGTCGCGGTCTATAATGCCTTGATTGGTGCCTTTTGTAAAGTAAATAAGTTTAAAAATGTGCATAGGGTCTTGCAGGATATGGAGATCAATAGCGTCGCCCCTAATTCAAGGACCTGCAATGTTATCATAAGCAGTATGATTGGTCAGGGACAGACTGATAGAGCTTTTAGAGTTTTCCGCCGGATGATCAAGTTATGTGAACCGGATGCTGACACTTATACAATGATGATAAAAATGTTTTGTGAGAAAAATGATCTGGAGATGGCTCTGAGAGTATGGAAGTATATGAAGTCAAAACAATTTGTTCCAAGCATGCACACCTTTTCTGCCCTTGTCAAGGGGCTATGTGAAAAAGGTGATGCTGCAAAAGCTTGTGTTGTGCTCGAAGAGATGATAGAGAAGGGAATTCGACCATCACGAATTACATTTGGGAGGTTAAGACAGTTGCTTTTAAAGGAAGGGAGAGAGGATGTGCTCAAATTTCTTCATGAGAAAATGAATGTTCTTGTCAAGGAGCCTTTATATGATTAAAAAGCATGAATGCAATTGGCAACTGGAAACATATATCAAGCTTTGAATACTGATTTTGTTGTCAAAACAATTTTGTATACTTGGGAAGAAAAACTCAGCCACTTTGGATCTTGAGAAGTGGCTTTGTTGTTAGATGTGCGGAAGTCCCGGATTAGCTGTGAGGGTAAAAGTAGGAATCAATTAGAACCATTGAAAAGTAGATTGAACCAAAATGACTTGCGTACTTCTGTCTTCTGTAGCTCTAATTTTTGTTACTCGTCTGTTTTTTTGCTTAACAACTTTTACAGGAAGGGAACTTCTAAAGGCGGGGCTATCTCCTTTTGATTTGCCGTAGTTAACCACTCTGCAATGTGCAGCGGCTACTAGTTTAAATCTTAAACCGTACACTTTTTGGAAGAGCAGGGCTGTGCTATCTTAAAAGCCGCGACAAATACTAGGGCCATTTTGTGTTGTGTCTTGTCCCAACACAGGCTTGGATGCTGCTGATGAGCAGGTTTCCTTTGTGCACATTAGAGATGTTGGTAAACACGAGATCTTGAAGGTTAATATTTGCTTTAGAAAAAAATCGAAGACATTTTACTAAAGAGTTTCGGCTGGTATGGTCTGGATTGCTATTTTTTGGATGGTATGGCTACGGAGTTTAAATTCTGTCAACCTATAGTGCCTAACGGAGTTTATTTCATAGATTTGTGGTCAAAACATGCTTGTGTTCATCATAAGGGGTATTCTGTAGGCTCGAATCCATGTAAAAGCCACAATATTTGATATCTGATTTGTACGTTTGACTATGTTTACTGAAAAAAATGATTTGCATGATTAATCTTTTGATTTTAATGTAGATTTTTCCAATTGTAATCATGTTCGATTCCAATATTTCATTTAATTTTTCGTCATACATTCGATGGGGGAAAAACTACAATCTTTTCTCATGCGAAAGTTTTGCATTGAAAAATTTATATTGCCAATAAATATCCAAACGAAAAATTTTGGACGGCTTAGAATTTTTGAAGTTCAATTTCCTTACGTTTTAATTTCCTTTAAATCCAAAAATGACTCCTCTAAACACGAATCTCTAGGGATGCTTATCATACCAGTTGCATGTAAACCTAGGCTATGCCAGGAGGTGGGGGGGAGTTCTTTTTCGCTCAAGTTGCTATGTGCTAAAAATATACATGAACCCAGACCAAATGTCATCTTAGAATTTCAAGATCCTGCCACATTTAAGAAGTGGCACTGACTGATTTTGGCATTGCATGCTTGGCAATGGCAGCAAATAGTGTAAATGGCACACTTGGCAGAGAACAAAATCCAGAACCATTCAATATATATGAAGTTGGATCCATCATAAGTTTATATCCCTCGTTACTCATTCTGGTATTGAATTATTTGATGAATTAATCAAGCCCACCTGTGAAAAAATGACTTACGGTTTTTCGTGAGACGCAGATCGTTCAAATCATATATCATTGAAATTGTACAAAGAAAAGTCAAACAAACTTCTAAAGCACTCTTATAATTTATGATACTAGGGTTACAAAACTACTACTCCTGGGGATAATTTTCTGAAGATGCCGTTATAGGAAGCATACACATACTTAAGCTCTTCCACTTTGCTTTTTAGTCCTGGTGTCGCTTGTTGAAACAGCAGACCCAGAAATCTTGTTAACCTCGTACAGCAATCCAGCCGAGAACAGGAAACTGCATTTGTGCAAATATGAAGAACATCACCATCGATTTCATGAAAATATGAAAATGATGCATTTTCATGGTTTTTAAATACTTAAGGATCCACAACTCGCCATCGTGACGCTAAGCTTGGATATGATTTCCTCTTTACAAGCCAGACCACGATAATGACAATACTTCGCTACACTAGGCCATCAACAATTGCTAATATATTCTTCATAAGGGACCTTTTTGTTTATTAAAACACGTGTACCCTCTGAAATGTAAACATCCTTATGATTTTCTGCAATTTGCAAGCATATATTAAGCAGCTAAAACTAATGCAAACTCTCAGGGAAGTGGTAAAATATGAAATGCGATTTTCTCGAAAATATTTTAAATAGAACGTGCACATTTCTGTCTCTAAGTAGTTGATCTATCTTCTTTTAATAGAAAAAAGCGTCATGCACCAATAAGATGTTGAGGTCATATAACTAACCAGGCTTAATAACGTTTGCCAGCAATATCCTACTCAATTATTATCAATTTGATTACTATAAGACAAGAGGTACGATTGACTTTTGAACGTGTCCCCCCCTCCTATTCTATTAAATACATCAGATACTGCACTTATCAGTGAGGTTCTTATTCATTCATAAGGCAAAAGAGGATTGAGGGGAGCATACCATGTAGTGATACAAACTCGGTGAACAGTGCTTGCAGCAATCAGAGCAACTGCTTCTGCAACTATGACTGAAAAATAAAAAATTAACTATCTTCAATTTACATAAACATAAAACACAATATTAGAAGTTCTTCAAGAGACAAAGCTCTTTATAGGAGTGAGTGACATAGATAATAAAATTTGCAGTTATTCACCTCCGCTATAATTGTCATTGCTAAAAGACAAATGTACACAAACAAAATTCACCATTAACACACCAAATATAGATAGATTAATAGAGAAAAACAACATTAAGGGGATCACAAGTTAATTGTTCAAGATACTTGCAACATTAAATTTTATGGAAAAATCTAGTAATCATACACTTTATGTTTTTACATAAGGATGTACACGAGCAAATAAACTTTTCTAACAGTAAAGCTTACTATACTAAATTATGAGACCAATAGTATGTAATAGACGTTCACATAGAAGGTATCACAATTTATAATATGGTAATTGTCTTTGACAAAACTGACTCTTATGACATCTTCGCTTCTTTATAAAGAATTGATATCTATCTTTAGCCCTCAGTAAATGCTGGTACAATCTCGTTTGTCATTTATAAATATTGCAGGATAATATAGTCTGCATATGTAAAACTCTGTCATGCAGAAAGCTCTCCACAAAACAACAGGCTTGGACTTTTTCACAAACCAAGAAAACGAGAAAAGACAGCATACAAAAAAACGAGAAAGGAAAGAATATTCATAACAGCCAAAGAAAACAGGCCAAATGCTGGTAGACAGGCATAAAAACTGGTGGAAACAGTACTAATGCACAAAAGAGTGTACACTAAGTCACTAACAAATAAGTACCTTAACCTTAAGTAGTACGCTTCAAAGTTCAACATCACAAAATTAGAAATTACAAACAGTAGTCATTCTGTTAAACTTGATTTTAAATTCCCTTACTATAAAATAATACCATTTGTCATTAATATTCATATTTCAACATCAATGTGTACTTACCAGCACCCCAACCGGTTTTTGCACCAATTGTTTCCTGCAAATTTCCAATGAACTGCAAACACAAATGTAAATAACTTAAATTACCTTGAAAGATTTAGCCATGACGGAATTCTTGGAAGAATAATGAGTAGAAGATAATCAAGAGAAAACTACACAGATAAATATAAGAATTCACAGGTTTCTCATTAAAATAGGCCACCGTGGTCCACCTAGCACTAGTATGAACAAAAGATCTGTTGCTTTTCACACACACACACATATATGAACATCAACCTACAACCTACAAACTAGTAGAACTAAGGATTTTCCGCAATCTTCTGGCTAAATTTTACAAAATGTCCCTTCTCATAAAATTAGAGAGAATCATGCAGAGCATAATTTGATGCTTTCTAGAGACAAACTGTTGCACAAGTATGTTTACGAATTATAATGTATGTTCAAATAACAAAACAATAGTATCAAAAGGGCTGTAATAGAAAAGGAATAAGTCATAAACATTTTTTATTTTCTGATGTCATGAATAACTATTATTTTTCATTCCTTCTAACGTATGATCTTATTACTCAGACAATAATAAAATATTATCAGCATATAAAGCTTCAAAGTTGACAAAACGTGCACTTATTGGGATTGAAGAGAAAGAAATCAAGAAACAGAACTCACAGTTAGGAGCACAAGAAATAGGAGAGAGCTGATGAAGCCTCCCAGTATAGTGAATAGTTCAGATGATGCTAGTTTCCCACGGTACATTTCTTGAAGGGAGAGAATGACTGTGAAGAGAAGAAAGGAATACAGCATGGAACTCCCAGATGCCGCCATGGCCTTCCCATTGCAAGTTAAGCAACAATGAACACAGAAATAATTGTGAGAATAGCAGAAAAAAAAAATAAAAAAAAAAAATCACTCACCGGTCACTCAGTTGCAAATGGAAACAGCACATAAGGATATAAAGTACCTTAAACCAAAATTAAAACAAACACTTGCCATGTGTCTAGCATCCACATATCTCTAGGGCTACAAGTATAATCCACTAAAACATATTATATTAAAAAAAGTACTTAAATGTTAACTTTAAGTCCAATGAAAACTAACTAATCCATGACAGAACATTTTTTTCTGTAGTATACGACAAGTCAAGCTCAATTAGTTTTAAACGAGTAAACCACCATATTTATTTTCAAAGTATTACCTTTGCCTTTGATCCTTTATCTTAAGCACTCCTTAAAGTGTAAATAACTACTTTAGTTCTAGAAGTATGAAAAATCACGGTAAGTAGTATCCTAAATATTAAAAACCCCTAAAATTGATTCATAAATTTTATCATACATCAACTTAAGACTAAAATATTAATTTAGAAACGAGTTATGGGAGAGGATAATAGTTCAAGGACGAAATTGGTAGTTCATGCATTTTAAAACATGCAGCATAAGCACACTCTATGACGCGAAGAATGCTACTCAATAACCGCGCAAAGCAAACACAAACTTGAATGCCAGATTTCGCTTAGAAGAAGCTGAAGCTACGAAGTTCGCAAACAACAAAGTCAATAACCAAAGTTCAACGGATCTAACAATGTTATCAAGGCAAACCGATCCCAACTGTATAATAACTGACTAAAAACCCTAACTCCACGCTACGTAAGCCGAGTTTCATCAAATCCAACAACAATTCGCCATTCAAACAACCACAACAGAGGCATCAAGGAATTCAAGATCTAATCAATCAATTCAATTCCTTCTAAGTCTCGCATTTTTCACAGAAAACAAACAACGAATAAGGAAGCGAAGAAGAAGAACACACCTCAGATCGGAAGCAGCGGTTTCAGTTCAGATCTCCAGCAACACGGATTGTTTTAATAAAAGCACGAGACAAATACCTGAGGGCAATTTAGGAATTGGATCCTAAATAAATCTTTCGACCAGTTTAAAAGCTATTTTTTCCATAAAAATAATATTTAAGAGTTTTTTTTTTAAATGTTAATTTTTCCACCTTTGTGAACATTCAATTATTTTTTAATTCCTAAATATTTTTATTCACTCATTCGTTATGTTCCACTTTAATCATAAATATACAAAGTTTATTATTTCAAAACACTGCATAAGAAAATGTTCATATTTAAACACACGTGACCTAACTACTAAACCTAGGACCTTTAATATCATCTACTTATATACTAAGTATACTTAGAAACATCAAATACAGAGAAAATATTAAGAATTGTGATTAATAAACAAGCATATAAAAATTCATTATGTTTCAAATACATCAATGTATTCAATACTTTTTATCACATTTCTTTCAAAATCCTACTAATATAAAAAAAAAAAAAAACTTAGTTCCAATCAATACAAGATAATTTATAAAAAAAATATTTGTTAAAAATACTTAAATTAAATATGTCTTACTAAAAATGAAGAAAATATCCATTTAAACTATTTTTTGACATGTACAAGGCCTTCAACTCTTTTGAAATAAGTTTAATATATAAATAAATATAAAATAAAAAGTATTTTAGTAGTGTGAAAACTTGTATCTAAATTTTGAAAACATGGTCATGAATCAAGAGTGTATCCAATCAATAATATATTTTTATACTTAATAATGCAAATCACAAATTGATTTAATATATCATCTCATGTATATAATATTAAATAATTCAATTTCAAATTGTATATATGAACTAAATATATTTACATATCATTACTAAAATTTTTGATGGTGAAAACATTAAATTTACAAAATGAATTATGTTCAGAAGTGATCATTTATTATGAAAGGTCACATTGGCAAATCCAATTATTTAATCAAATATCTTACATAATCCATAAAAGGAAAAAAATCAATTAAAAATCTTTTATCCAACTCTAAACATAAAAAATAAGGTTTTTTTGAAACAAATTTATATGTATATCCGTGTAAATAAAATATAACTATTTCACACTAAAAAAGTTAAAACAATTCCTACATTTTCAAAAGTTTCTAATTCGTTTAGAACTACTTGATTTCACTCTCTTCAACCGATTATCAAATTGAAAACGAATTAAAACACAACTCTCAATTCAAACTAAACATTTCACTACTCCATCAACTAACAATTTCAATACCTATCATATTAAAACTCAACATCCACTTAATAAACTTAAACATTCACAATCTCAGCATTTTAAATAATAACACTCTATGTTTAATATTAACCTCTTCTTACAATTTAAAATATTTTCATTTACCTTAATTCTCTCCAAAAACTTAACAACAATTTTAATTTCCTCCAAGAAAATTTGTTTCATCGATAAAGTTTATCGTTGCAGGTTTATACGTGCTTAGATTTCACACGCAAAATATGAAAATAAATAAATTCAAGAATTTAAGAAAATAAAAAAATCACTTAAAATAATTTTTTATTAGATTCATATTGCTTTATTTTTATTATTTAGACATCCGTATAATTTGAAGAAAAGAAGAGTTTGTTCAACAAAAATTAAAAAAAACACAAAGAAAATTTTACTTCTTCATATAAAAACTATTAAATTTATTTTTCTACAAAACATTATTAATTTATTCTTTATAATTGATATATATATATATATATATATATATATATATATATATATATATATATATATATATATATACGTATTCTTAAAGTAGTTTATATAATACATTATTAATTGAGTTATTCTATATAAAAGTGTATTCCAAATATAAAAACTAAATTAAAATTATATTACGTATAAAAAAATATCTGTTAATAAGTTAAGAG
>Ga0209700_101427_pt1 | contig 49467 bp, 25 predicted proteins | sample SiratroredBW_FD_187528 | JGI IMG/M metagenome (GOLD analysis project Ga0209700, IMG submission 187528) | Root nodule microbial communities of legume samples collected from California, USA - Siratro red BW (SPAdes) (version 2) | ecosystem: Host-associated > Plants > Roots > Nodule | place: USA...
AAAAAATACAATATAAAATATATAAAAAAAAAAAAATATATATATATATATATATATATATATATATATATATATATATATATATTATAATTAAAATTTGACTTAATTAAATTTCAAGTTCTTAATAAATTTCATTTAAGTCTTTATTAAATTTTGTTAGTTTACTGAATATTTAAAATTTTATATTTTTTAATTGAATTTTTGTTATTTAATTTTTTTCTGTTAAATAAGGAATAATAGTTCAATTTTATATTTTCAACTGAATCTTTATTTTTTTTTTTGTTAAATAACGTATAATTGTTATTTTTTCCAATCACTTTATTTATTTATCTTCACATGTTAAGAAACGTGGAGTTTTATGATTAATATAAAAAAAATTTGTAATTAATATTATTTTATTATTTTCAATGAACACATTAGATAATGAGATCATCATTTTTTTTATGACTTTTAATTCTTACCTACAGAGGTTAAGGGGTTGTTCCGTTATTATAATTGATGGGATATTTTTGTTACTTAACATGTTTTTCATTAAAATAATAAAAATCTCACATTGAGATGAAACCATTCTTGTTATCCAGTACGTTTCTAATTAAAATAATAAAAATCACTCATCATACCCAATTAACTAAAAAAGTTAAATGGTAGAGACTTAATTAAAAAATATAAAAAATTTGAGTACTCAATAAAAAATATTATTAGACACTCAATTAAAAATATCCAAATTTAACGGAGACTTGAAACTTAATTAAAGTTTAAAATTTATGTATCTCATCAAATCTCCAAACTTAATATTTACACAATTCATCAATAACATGATAATACATTCCTAGTTACTATTTATATCTAAGTATGCATCTCATATTACTATAGTTATTACTTACAAACATCACAACAACTTTAATCTTAACACAATGTAAGATTTTTACACAAATAGGAGAATGTCACTTGAGTTGTGAGTATATCGCTTAAGCCACAACTTACATAGCTTGAGCAACATCTTTACATGAGATATACTTTAAGCATCATCTTAATACTTGAATGATATTTAAAGGGAGAAGAGAAAAGTGATACAACCTCTTCTTCGCTTGAGCGAGAATTGGTGTTAAAATGTCAACAATCCAATGTACAAATAATCAACATTGACTCTCCATTGTTCAAGTGTCATATCATCGTTTGAGTGATCTCTTAAGTGACATCATAGTCTTTTCATCACCTTGACTTATCATAATCTCATAAGTGACATCATGTTGTTTGAATAATTAAAGTTCCTAAGGAGAATAGACACAACATATCTCTTGCTCAATCCTTAAGCCAACTTGAGTGAAGAGATCAATCACTTGAGTGACAAGATGGACATTGTAGTGACTAAATAAACACTTGAGTTGTTTTTGTACCCTTAATGAATACTACCTCTTTTCAGAGCATATGGATACAAAGATTATTATAGAAGGAAACTAATATCAATTATGTGATTGGATCAAATTGTTAGAAGGAAATAAACATTAATTATTTGATTTTGTCTTTATGACAAGAATTAAATTATCATCCATTCTATTTATTTTTGTTTTATGACAATATCAGGTTGTAATATTTTCCTTTATTTTCTTTCTTTAGCTATACCTATACCTAGAATGGGTACATTACTTGTACATATTCACAGCTCTTCGTTTTTCGTCAATACATAGAAAAAACAAACTCTCACATCCTTCATTCATTTTTGTTCATCTCTTTATTTTCATAATATGATATTAGAGTTCTAGTTTGAGAGCTCTGGTTGCTACATTTATCATGGTCGAAATTGTTGATCCATGACAAGATTTTAGTTCACCCTTATCATGTTAGTTCTCAGCAACATATGATTTGTTCTCTCGGTACACAACAAGATAGACAAATTTTTTGTGATTAGTCAAAGGCAATGATTGATACTAACAAAAGTAGTTATGAAAGACTTGGGTGGCTCAAGGCCCAAGCAGGTAAAACAATCGCTTTAGGCCTCAAGGTCTCAAAGGCCTCAAAAAAATTTAATATGTTTTAGGCCTCAAGGTCACAAAGGCCTTAATATGTTTTAGGCCTCAAGGTCACAAAGGCCTAAAAAAAATTTAATATGCTTTAGGCATCAAGGCTATTTTAACTGACTTTAAGTTTACATTGGTGCTATAAATATTATTTAATGACTTTAAATTTATATTGGTACTATGAATACTATTTAATGAATAATATTCTTAAAACTTTCTTATAATAAATTAATAATATTTAAAAAAAATTGAACAGTCAAGGAATCTTTCTCAAAACTTTCTAATTTATCTTTTCCCTGTATTCCAAGGGATTGATATCATCTTTTTATATGTCATATCATGGTTTGACTCTTCCACTTCTCTCATTCTTTCTTCACTTATCTCTTTTCTTCCTCTGTCTGTTTGTTCCTTCCATAATATTAATTTAACTTATTTTCAATTTCAAATTTCTTTCATTTCATATTCCATCATTCTATAATGTGCATTTATGCCCTGTGTTTACTTGGAGACTTTGAGCAGCAGATTGATTGAGGAAAAGTTTGTGTTCACTTTGACTCCTTTTGAGTGCATCAATATTAGGTAATATGAGATTGATCAATTGATCCCAATTTTTTTTTTTCATTATTGTTTTTTTTCATTATTGTTTAATTAATCTTAAAATAATTTGTGTAGATTCAAGGAAGAGAATTTAAAAGTTACAAATTATATTTAAAGACATACCAAAGGACGGACAGGATCGAAAGACATAACATAATAGGAGACTTGAGATTCTCTGATCAAATTTATTGTCTTGACAATCAGGTTTTATCTTTTTAACTTAGATTTATTTTATATACTTATAAGTTATATTCAGTGTGATATATATTACAATTTTTAATTTTATATAAAAATATATAAATATGACAACTATAAAATTTGAATCAGGTCATTCAAAACTTCAAGAAAACAAAGAGTTGAACTTTTTGTTGAATCACAAAAAGGGGCTATTTATAAAAATAAACAAAAAAATAAATTAGAAAATACAAGTGAGTCTTCTTTGAATGAAAAGTATTAGAAACATGATAATTTATTGGATCTTGATGGCTTAAATTTATTTTCAGAATTAAATATCTTAAAGGAGATTATAGGATTGGAAAATGATAAACCAATTGACATTTTTAATTATATAAAATAAATAAATTCTTTTCCAAATGCATATATATATATATATATATATATATATATATATATATATATATATATATAATAATAATAATGTTAACAATTTCAGTATCAATTGTTTCAGCTGAAAGGAGTTTTTCAAAACTTAAACTAATAAAATCTTATTTAAGATCAACAATGTCTCAACAAAGATTAAACGTAGATAATTTTGCATCATAAAAAGCTTGAAAAATAAATTTTAAATAAAAAATATCATAATTTTAATTATTTTATTAATTTAAATAAGGCCTCATTTTTTTATTCATTTTAGGCCTCTAAAGCCTTGAGCCGCCACTAGAAAGACAATATGCTTCTAAAGTCTGCAGTCATTGTGAGAAGACAAGATATGTGATTGATACATGCTATAGAAAATATGATTTTTCACCTCAGTTCAAGTTTAAAAATCATAAAGCATATTATAATAATAATCAACAGAATCATGAAGATTCAAGGTTAGATGTACATTCTCAACAAATTGGTTTTACTCCTGACCAGTATCAAGTATCAAACATTGTTAGTCCTTCTACAATCGATATTTGTTTCAAGTTGGTCTGATAGAAGGAAACTAATATAAATTCTGTTATTTTGTCTTTATGACATGATCAAATTGTTATAAGGAAAATGATTTTATGACAAAGAATTAAATTATCATCAATTCAGTTTATTTAGTTTTTGTTTTATGACAATATCAGGTTATAATATTTTTTCTTTATTTTCTTTCTTTAGCTATACTTAGAATGGATACATTATTTATATATATTCAGTTCTTTATTTTTATTAATACATAAAAAAGATTAAATATTTTCATTTTCATATCCTTTGTCCATTTTTGTTCATCTCTTTATTTTCATAGTACAAAATTTTCATAGTACCTATCGAGCATCACTCATGTGAGCAACTTGACACTCAATTTGTATATACATTGCACAATAAAAACATTCAATCAAAATTAACCAATTCTATTCATTTTAAAATGTTTAAGACATTCGTTCATCACCTATTTTTCTTTTTTAATTTACGTTATCTTTCCATTCATAATTCAAAATATAGTTTGCCAACACTCAAAAACACATTTTACTAAATGATATGAAAATCTCAATTGTTAGTCATCCATTAATTCAACATATAAATTCAAATAAGTATAATTATTTCTAAGGTAGTTCAGCTTCTCTTGTTTAAGAGTTTCTTAGAATCGGAAGAAACAACAACTTTGAAGATAAAAGGAAATTATTAAAAGTGACAAAAAAATATTTAATATATGAGAAAAGTTCCATTTAAAAATAAAAATAAAACCTAGATCAATAAATATCACAATTTTCTCAATTGATTAAACATGTGAAGTATTATTATAGCTACAGATAACTAGAAAAAGAAAAAGACAATAAAAATTTAATATAAAAGATAAACTTACTCTAAATCAAATTATGATATCATAGAAAGATTTAAGAAATCCTTACCTCTTAACTAGGCAAACATTTTGAAGAAAAAAAGAACAAGAAATTTCATAAACTTAAAAAAATTATAAATAATTAAACCTTTTAATTTATATTCTTAAATATAACTTAAATTACCCTAAAAGTAGTTCATAGACTCTTCAAAAAGCCTATATGAAAGTGAATGGATGAAATACTTTTCCACCTAAACAAATAGCATCCTTAAGTCTTTTTTCTCTACAATGTTCATCTATTTATTAATCTCTACTTTGTAAGTGTTGTTTAAATGTTTTATAAAAAAAATAAAAAATACAATAAATTTTATTGATATAAATAAAGTATTTATAATAATTTTCTATTATACTTTTAATTTTTACCTCAAATATGTAAACTAGTTATACAATTCTCGATGTTTTTATACAATAGTCATTTTTTAAGTAAAAAATATTTTTTTAAAATTTCAAGATAATACTACTAGATAACTTATTTTAACATTATATTAAAAATAGCCGAATTAAATATATTTAGTTTCAGTAAAACAGAATTAAACAACCATTACACATAGAAAAAGAGTGAGCATTAAATAACATCAAAAATATTTTTTAAATATACCACACTTATGGAAGAAGTAATTACATAGCTTCTACCAACCAAGACACTTATTTCTTCAAATATGAAATCCAGAAAAACTTCAAGACTCATCATCCATGCATTAAATTGAAGATCAACCTTCTTCTTTTGGTCTTCTTCTTCCTTTAATGGCCTATTGACTTGTTGTCTGCCATCATTTCAGGCTATTTTTATATTTTTTGAAATTTAAAAGCTTTCATTGTACAAATTTAAGATTATAATAATATATAAATTTGGATGAGAAATTTTGGAAAAAGAAAAGAAGCTGCGTCGGCAAAGGGATTAGAGTGTGAATTGGAAATTGGGTCAAAAGGTTCATTGTTTTTGTATGAATGGTTAAAAGAACATGCAACCAAAAGTTTTTCTCCAAGTGTAAGGTCTAGCTATGGACAATGATGGAACACCATACATTGTGAATTATGATGTGACATAAAAAAAACTATAGTTCACGAAAAAGGTCAAGAAAAAAATAAAACTATGAAGCTCCAATTAGAATATAACAAATTGCATATCAAAGTGTAGAATATAATAAGGATGTTGACAACTTCTACAATATTTAATAGATACAACTACATTATTTAACTGTGTATTGTATACAAAGAATTTTGTTAAAAGGAAAAAACATTTATTTCAATAGTTTTTATACAGGGTTTTGACTATAGATTAGGAGATATCTCTATCAGTAAATTGTAAAGTGATATCTTTCCTTAACTGAGTTTTTCTCTTTCAATTATATATCCAACAAGTCAATTATCAAGACTTCTGACTGATAAAGTTCTTCATAAAAAAAAAAAAAAGTTCAAATTCTGAGAGTTAAGAAATTATAATATATTTGAAATAAAATTTTAAAATAAAATAAACCATAAAAAAATAATCTAAAATAAATTATCAACAATATACACAAAATAAAAACTGATAAAATTAATATTCTTCTGAATACATATAAGTAAAGAATATATAAAATGGTGTGAGAAAATAACATTATATTAAATAATTGCAAATTTTAAAAAGTATTATAATAAATTCTTTTGATAATGAATAGAAAACAGATAATTTTATTTAAACATACTTTATTTTAATATATTTCAGCATAAAAAACAATTATAAATATGAAGTGTAAGATCATATTTTTTAAAAAGTTTAATTATATTAAATATAAAAATTAGAATCATAATTATTTAATTACTTATAGATATCACATTAAGATCCATTCTTTATTTAGTAGATATAATTTTTAAAATTAACATTTTAAATTATTAAATATACAAATTAGAATCTTAATTATTTAATAATTTATTTTAAATTTTATCATCTTTTAAAATTATTTTTATTTACATTTTCTTCTTTCTTAATTTTTTTAAACTCTTCACAATTTTATCTCAAACTGTGGAAGAAAACATCAATTTTGACTTATTAGAATTTTAATTAGAATATATTTTTTTTCTTCTTTTACCTTTTTCTTTCTTGTTTTAGAGGTTTAATAGGTTTTGTTATTACATGTGAGATCATAATCTAATAGATAAACCTTTATTAGATTTGGTTTGTAGTAACATGTTTGGTTTATGAAGGAGCATTCAGAAAACAAAATATATCTTATCTTGTATTTCTAAGTTTTTGGAATAATAATTTCTTGAAGAACGCATAAATTCAAATTAAGAAAATTAACTTAAATTATAATTTATTCATAATTATAATGTAGTTTGGTATGAGAACATTGACTGTGAATCACATAGTATAATTGATGAATAAGACATGAAATTAAATATATATTTGATGAAATATATCATATTGTTTTAATAATAACCAAAGTGGTATTGTGGTATTATTGAGTTGAAAATATATGTTATGCAGGTAGTTATGACAGAGGTACTAGTAATGTAATAATGTATGGTATGAGTATTAAAATTAATTTAATGAAATTATAGGTTCTATTAATATATTGAATCAGATGTAATAATGTAAGGATGTATAGTATGAGTATTGAAACTAATTTAATGAAAAGTCTATTAATATATTGAATCATATCAAGTGGTAAGAATGAATAAAAATTTATGATATTGAATTCAGCTGAAGAATCATCAATGTATAATAAAATGTGTAAGAAATTATCATGGAAAGTTGAAATTTATATTGAAGAAGATAAATTATTAAATAAAAGTTAGATAGTGTATGTGCATGTTGTTGATGAGATTAATATATATATACCTCAACAATTGTATTTTTCTAAAGGAGCTAAAAGAAAAGTAAAGGGAAATTGAACTTTTTTTATGTATTAACTTTCTCTATAAATCAAAGGAACAACGTAACAATGACAACAAATATCACACTTGCTTCAATGTTTTAGAAATCTCAATTATTACTACTTATAGTTCATTTGTTGCAAAATAATGCTTAAGATAATAAATAAATAAATAGAAAAGTCTTCTAGACAAAGTTAACTATAAAAAAAAACATATTTTGCACTATAAATTATTTGAAGTAAGAAATTTATAAATAAAACAAAATAAAAAAATATAATGAATCAATTTTAGAAATGAACTAATATGAAGTAAATATAACATAGATATTGTGAATAAAACACCAACTTAATACCTCTAGTATATTATAATAAAATTTAGCAATTTATAATTATTTATAATTTATTTTCACAAAATTGATTTGATTTGATTTGATAAGGTGAATTTCTCATTTTTATACTCTAAATAAGTTTTAATTGAGAACATGAAACGTGTAAGATTGAAGAGATTTAATAATAAATGATGCAATAGATCTAAATCTCAAGTAAACAGACTTTCAATAATTTTAATATCATATTAGAAAGTGGATTAAGCTTAATTTATATGATTGAAGATTTATATTCTAGATTAAATTTGTTTATAAAATAAAAAATTTAAATGAGACAAGGTTGTTTAAATATCTAACAAAATTCAAATACCAATATTTGTTTTTTTTCCTTCTGATATGAAAAAGCATTGAAGTGAACAAGGTTAGCATAGATATGTTATTGTTTTATATTGATTGTTACACCAAAATAAGGAATATGGAAAGACAAAACTAATCACAAAACACCATTCTCCTATATGCCAACCCAACACCAAGTTAAGAAGTGTACCTAAGAAATCCAATCACCAGGTAGCTTTGGAAAAGGTGAAGATGGGAAAGTGGTTATGCCAAGTCACAAGGGAAATTTTTAAAGTAGGAGTAAACTATTTGGTGTGAAAGGGATAGCTACTTGGAAAGAGGAGAAGACCTTCGATTTTTTGAGAACAAAGCTTGGCAATGTGGATGAAGCATGTGAACACACTACTCTACTTCTTAGGAAGTTCCTTTTATACTATAAATATAAAAATAAAGATATTAATTAATAAATATAAATACTACAAAATACTACAAGCTAATTTACACGTTACCAAATATAAATATTTATAGGATATATATTAACTATTTATTATATTTTAAATAAATTAAATTTACATTTACATTATTATTATTATTAAAAATAATATAAAATAAAAATGCATACCATTATGTAAAAAATATAACAAAAGACTATCTAATATAATGCACGTTATTAATATAATTTATACTTTATCAAGTACTTTAAAATGTTTTGAGTACTTGGACACTAAATTATTTAATTGAATTTAGATACGATAATTTTAGTACGTATTCTACTCATAATATATATATATATATATATTATCATTTACGTTTTAAATAATTTTGAAATCCTACTTTTAATATTACTTTCTAATTTTGGCGACAATATCCTTATTTTTAACACTACTAATTTGCAATTATTTATTTATTCTAAATGAACAATATCTAATTAATTTAATATCTTTTTTTACATTACAAACAATTTAGACTATATTCGCAGACAATGTCTTAATTGAAATGAAATGAAGAAGTTGTGAATATCAAAAACATGAAAATTATGAAAAGGATAATTGAAAAATTCAAGTAAAAGTATGAGTTACAAAATTTTAAAAGAAATATCGAGCGGTAAATTGAAATATTTTGACACAATTTCTTAAATGAATAGAAATTTGAAAACACAAAACATTAATAATTAATTAAACATGACAATTCGATGTTTAAAATTGTATAAATGGTCACAAAATATAAGATGAATAAAAAATACAGAAAAACAGAATAAAAAGTTCTAAAAAATAAAAAATAAGAACAATGAAAGATAAGCACTAATATATTTTTTCTATAACAATATTTAAACGCGTGAAACAAAATATCTGAATATTACTTTATCAACTGTAAGGTTTCTCATTGATTAAGTTGAAAACAAAACACACATGTAAATACTAAAACATAAGATATATATATATATATATATAAAAGATTTTGGAAAGCGAGTCAATCAGACTTATCTTTAAATCCTAAGCTATCACAGTATTTAGAAAAAAAAAATTGAAACCAGATGTGTAATTTATTTTATATGGCCAAAATTACTAATTAGGGACACTATAAGAATCAAATAGTGGATTTTGGCATTTGATTCTACGTGTTAGTGTGTGTAATGCGTAGGTCAATATATCAGCAGTGAAGATAATTCATTGCTCAGAACAGTGGTAGAAAACAACATGAAGGATTGGATTACAGGAAATAGTAAGACAGGATTGAAAGGAATAACCCAAATATGGTATCTTTGGAACATGTCTGTCACAATACCAAATGTAACATCTGCAAAGGTTTTTGTTTCTTCTTGCATGTTTCTCCGGACTTTTTCTCTTCCACAAGTTGTATTTCTTATGTCAAAAACAATTGGTTCCTCCCCAAAAATGATGACCAAAACAGAGGCACAAAATGTGTGCTTCACGATAGACACTGCATCCAGGCTTCCAACAATATGCATAGTTACAGATCATGTCAAAAAAAAATAGTAGGATTACAAACAAGCATGCTGAGCATATTCATAGTAGCTTTGTTCCTGTTATCAAAAGAAAAACCACCTCCGCCGTTGTCTCTGCAGGAGCAACATGCAAAGTAAGAAAATCACATCATTCTGTACCTAAAACTAGGAGAACAAGATAATAAGGAAACATTAACTTCCTCCTATTATATTTCAAAGAAAGACGAAAAATTAATGAACTTCCAAAAGTTTTTTCAGCTCTGATCTCTTCTACACGATGAAAGATCTCCGGTTTTGAATAGTAGAAATTACAAAATGCAATCAGAAAATTCTCTGTCATGTAACAAACTGCACATTGCGTATCTATAAATACTGCAGACTTCAAAACGCAAAAATGAAAAATTCCAAAGCTAATGAATTAGGACATGTTTTTGATAAATTTCTCCAAAAGCACTTATAATATAAAAAAAAACATGGAAAATGAAGAAAAAAAATCCTTAAAATAAAATTAGTTGATACATATGTTAAAAATCAGTATTTGAAAAAACAAATATAGAAGAGATTGTACAAATTAATTTATGCACAAGTTAATTTAATTTTTAAAATAAAAATTCTTTCATTTTCTTTTTCTACAAGTATTTATGGAAAAGTTCACCTGAATAGAAGGATAGCGTAGATCAGAATGATGAAGATAAATATTTAAAAAGTAACCTAGAACGCAACCCAATGAATGTCAAATAGAAGCAAATTAGTTAATTAAAGGTATTCAAGTAAATCCAACTTCTCATAGTACACAAATAGAAAAGTTGTCTATCGTGGGCAACATGCATAATCAATGAATGTTCGAACGCAGATAACAGAGAAAAAGAGACACCTTTTCCTGATTTTGTGGTTTTAATAAAATAGGCTCAGGAAGAACTGCGTTGTCTATATCCTGAATGTATGGCTTCACCTTGGCCTCCAACATCTCATTCAACTGAAGGTCAAATCAAGTCAGTCATCAGTCACTTGCACAAAAGATTGATGGACGCGACATTTGAAAGTGTGCTAGAATAATATAATATTTCACAAACTGACATATATTAAAGGTATGTAATAGTTCTGAAGCGGTTAAGTACACAACTCAAACCACAGACAGCTTTAAATCTTGAATTAAATCTTGAATTGGAAGCAAAAATCAAGCATACTATCAACATTGTAAACTAAAAAGGCCAAGAGTAATCTTGAGACAAGACAATTGTACACGCAATTTAACATTATTACTTCATCATATGAAATGCCTGATTACAGCATATGTCGGTTTTGATTAGTTGATCCTTTCAACATAAACAAACTAACTAACAGATGTAAAGACAAAAAATCACCCACCTTGTCCTGACGCCATTTAGTTTCCCACTGTGTATCCAAGATCTTATCAGAGATTTCTCTTTGGGCATTAAGAAGAACAGTCATTTCATAGAACTTTTCTGGATTTTTGAGATCCTCCTCACTCCAAGACGATGCATTCAATGGAAGGTCCAGCTCCTGCAAATTCTCTGCAGGTTATGTCTCATTTCTGAGCAGGATATGCCTACAACCTACACTACTTTTTAATTTTCTTTTTTCAAATGGAAGTGGGAGTGACCAACCTAACAATATATTTTGTAGTGAAAATGTGTGATGACTTTATGAATATCCTATGACCCTTTTCGCATGCTGTTAAATTTATATTCTTACTTTTAAGCATTTGAGCCAAAGGGTCGCAGCAATTTCAAAAGGTTTACGACCCACTGTTTTTCCATTGAACAGCTTAAAGAAATAAAAGGAGAAAACATCGGAAGTGTTCTATAGTAGAATGCACTTCAAAAGGGTCATCCTTGTACAGTGTTTACAAATTACATCAATTAGTTGGCTTTTGTGAAGCCAAAAATATTTAAACCGAGTTAGCCCATCCTGGTGGACCACCAACGTTAGACTTGTTCACAAAGACAAAAAGAGGCCTGTTTGGACCAGCTTAGAGCCCAGCTAGCTGTTTTATAAGTCATACTGACCACATCAATCCAGTATATGCAACTGTGTCTATGGTTATGTATGCCCACTCTAACCAACCGGGGATAAACAATTCAAGGAGTGCCAATCATCAAAATCACATTATAATTTGAAAGAAAATTGTGCACATTAACTGAAGGAATAACTAGCAAATGTTACGTGAAGATAGTAAATACGTACACCCCAATTTGACGGTCTTGGTGGAGGATCAAGCTTCATAACCTCTGTCTCCAGTGCCTTCTGAGCCTTATAGTAAGGGACATTTTTCACTATGACAGGATCTTCCCTTGCACGGTCAGGATCAATAGATATCAAGGCCTGTGATACATCAATTCAAAATAAACAAACATTGTAAAATTTAATCCAGAGAAAATTAAATAAATTTAAGATGAATGCCACTGTCAATCAACCAAATGAGTAACTCCATATCTCCAAGTAATAAAAAACTACCATAATTATCAGAAAACATAGTAAAAGAATAACCTTTTCTTCCATTTATTTAGCAACTAGATGAATCCCCAGCATACCCTACATTTATATTGTTTGTCTTCCACATCTAAAATATGAGCATAGGCATTGCCAGATAACCACGGTTAGTGCAAAGGATGAAAGCTTACCTCCTGCAGATACTCCCACCCTGGTTTCCTCTTGGCCACCACATCTCGAAGTTGATCATACCGCCTAGACTCCTAAATTCACTCACAAAAGGAAAAGGAAAATAGATATATTTAGAGATAAATTTGACCAACTTCTATAAAGCATGAACGTGAATATGATGATTTAGGCTGCATAATGTCTGATTAACTTTTGGAAAGGTTAATTGAATGAAAGGTTGTATAATCATAGTTATTATGACCATCATTCCCGCTTTTCAATTCCATTTTAAATATTAAATCCTATTTTCCTAGCAATCTGAAACTCCAAATAGTTACTGGCATACAGGTCAAAGTACTTAGTACAAAGAATATCTTCAAACACATTATGATTGCCAGCTAGAGAAATACACAGGATTGTTCAGTCAACCGGTCCCATGAATCCTTCAGTATTAAAACACACGCAGATGAAACAGCATAGGTGCTTGGAAAACTAATTTGGTGCTGGAAAAAGGGATGAAACCTACAAAAAGCTACAAGCTGACAGATTCATATATCAATTCAGGATCAGTTGTTTCTTGTATTTTTACAAAATTAAAATTCTACAAAGACCAATCTCTGAACAGAGGTGCATGATCTACTGAGATCAAAGAGAGTAAGAACGAATTGACATAAGTAGAAAATAGAGGAAATTAACACTTGCAGGCACGCAGCACAAAAGGAAAACCAGGCCACTGAAAGCGATTCTCATCCCTCTGGATGTAGCAAGGAACAGAAATATATTACTTTTGTAGTATATTATTTGCGGACCACATTCCTAACCAAAATATAAGGATAAACAACCAAAAACACATTTCTTTTGTTTAATCTGAGCCTTAACATTGTATTTTCACCTTATATGCATATTTCATGACAAATTTGCAATGAAAAATTGTTTCAAGCATGTAATTTTATCATTTCTTTTACCAAGCAATCATTTATCATGCGATAATAATTATTAGATGAATTGTACTGAACTATGGAAAGGAGTTGAAGTGACAACCTTGTATTGCCACCATATTTTCTGCTTCACTTCGTCATCATACGTAAATCCACCCATGATCTGAGGAAATGTAATCAGCCAAAATGCAGCAATACTAGGATCTTTCATGCTGTGAACAATGTGCTGAAAAGGGAAAAAATAAAAGAACATATACTTATGACTTCAATGTCAAAAAAGAGTGAGAAATCGGAAGTAAAATAAATTTTATATTTTATGTCTCCTCTTGACACACTTATTTAACCAACAAAAGTTTGCATGAAATGCTAATCTAAGAGAAACATAAATTCCAATGCGTAACACAAAAGTAAAGAAATGAGTAGAAATGCCTAGGATCAAGGTTTGTTTCAGTTGCATATGAGAGGAATCTATCTATATTATTTTGTCAGTAACAAATAATGACAATAGAATTGCTTATTTAATAGAATCAAATTTGAACTTAGAAATAACACTAACCTCATATGGGTAATCCATTTTTTTCAAGACATTATAAGCTTGCCACGGGGGCTCCATAATCTGCACAAAGAAAAGAATGCTTAAAACAATATGAACTAGCTTTAAACTGACTTGTTAAACAGTTGATCAATAAAATAATTTTAACATCTATTCAGATAGGGTGTATTTTAATTTTAATAATTTACATATTATTGAGAAGCAAAATAAATAATCCAATAAATCTTTAAAAAAGTAATGATATTTTTGCAAGATTTAAAATACTGTCATTGTTACAAGAGAAATCATTCAAGTGTTTGTGAAAATATTTCTTAAGGAAGCAAAATTTTTATTTTGTAGCAATTACAAGTATAATTACATCAAAAGAACTCAGTGTTTCCACTAATCAATGGTTATTATACAACGTAGCTGATGGATTCTAATTCATTTAAGAAATTAAAAATAAAAATTGGCGTTGCTGATGTGGGTATAAACTGGTTAAGAGAAAGCGACAAAATATAGTATGGAATCACTAAGTGACTTATCAATCAAAATACTGGTGTGGAAACAAAGGATTAGTTTAATTGTCAAAGCCACATTGGCTACATATTATAAATAGATTATTAAAACTTCACAGGTAATATTAAAGATCAAATATGAATGGGTTAAACTCAATAATGGGAAAAGAACCAAGCACCAAAGAATCAACAATACTCACATCATCTGCTGAGATCCTAACATGCACCAATCTGTGTTTGCATTCAGGACAGTTCATTACACCCTGTGTAAAGTCAAATAAATTCTTCACAAAAAAGTCAAAGCACATTGCAATATTAAAGCTACCAGATGAAGCACATATGAGACTAACTATTGCTCTCAAAGTAGAATTGTTTTATGGTGGGTAGGTGTGTGCGCTAGAAGGGGGAGGACTAAAGTTTACTCGTGAATTACTACTTCAGTGGGAATGAACCTATCCATGAAAACAAAATGTTGGATGAAAAGTCAAGTTGTCTTTAAATTTGACTCCCACCGTTCCATCACAAGTTGGACACTCTTTTGAAGGGAGAGGTTTGTGGAAATCCAAGGATGACGGTAGATGCACCAACTCAGCCCGATTGTTGGCAATGGCGTCTGCTACAGATTCAGCAGTCGGCTTCTCTCCACTAAAAGTTAATAAGTTGAAGAATATATGAGGTGTATACAAATTGGAGGAGAACCTCACAACATAATAAACGACATGCACTAAAAGAAATCAAAATAGAAGAGAATTATCCACTAAAAAAATATTGCACTATCTTATGCCCATTTGATATAAATCAGATACACATTTCCTCACTTGACAGCAGATATTTTCACCGCAGTCCAGATAATAATATATTAATTTAGAGTGACTTCAGGTCAACCACCATTTTAGAAAAATTCATTGGCATAAAACCAGTATTAGTTAAAACTAAGATTCTCTCCAGTCCCTATTATAAGACACCTTCTACATGCTCTATATGGTCCATTTTATACGACACTTTATACTTCCAATATAGATTTATCATTTTTATCTATTTGCCTTTACTAAATGTTTTTGGTATCTACTTTGGGGTTTTTCTTTAAAAAGGAGAGATATAAGCTGAGTTATAATTCAGGAATTTCCCAGGGAAATGCTATTACAGCATTTTCAACTCCCAAAGATTGTGTTCATTTTCTCATTAAACAGCTATAGTTCTGTTAACAGTGTCTTATAATAAGGATTTGAAGGAGTAGCTTTCTTCCCGTCTGAACTTTGTATATGGGTGTGACTATTTATTACTTAGTTTCCTTAGAAGCTTGGACAAACTGCATAAGTAACCATGCATGACCCCAAATGACAAAGACTGCAAAGTATTCTAATTCAACAAGAATCTCAACTTTTATGATCTCGAAATAACTTCTGCAAATTTATCCAAATGGAGAGAAACTTACTTCTTCAAGGTGTAATTCTTCACTTGATAATGCACCCTCCCACTTCCTCTGCACATTGTACACCGCAAGGCCCGCCATCCACTACATGTATTACAATTCCTGTTCTTGAGACACACATTTAGTTAGAGTTTAACAAAAGTCAATGAGCAACACCAAACTAATAAAAGATTCGAGGTATCATGTATTCAAGTGACACAACAAAACCATCAACCAAGGAATACAAACGGCACCTTTGACATAGCACCTTCCTCCCCAGCTCAAATGCAATGTCATAAGTTCCAAGAGCAGCTATAGCCTACAACCAAGTCATGAAGCAACATCTATCATTATAAAAATAAAATAAAATTGAACCTTGAACTACCAAGACAAAATTCCCAGAGAATACAATTCCCACCAATAATCCAATTGATAAAAAAATTAGAAAGTAATTTAAGATAATTCCTTTTTTATTCATTTCCAATTTCACTAATCATTACCAAAATATTACATTGTTTCAGCTTTTTCATTCTAACAAGTATCTCCACATTCCTCCAGAAATTAGGGAATCAAATTGTACAAAAAAATAGATACATAGCGAGAAAAAGTGAAAGAGAAGAAAATTGCATAGGGAAGAGGGAAAGTGGACTGACGAAGACGGAAGTGGCAGAGAGCTTGGAGATGAGTTCGGGGACGCCGAAGCCGCGAGGTGCAGAGCCGGCAATGTCGAAGGCGAGAGTGAAGGGAGACAAGACAACCTTAATTGGGAAGTCCAATATGTCGATGATGTTTTGGCCGTAACGGTTGCTGAAAACCTTGTACCGAACACCCACGAACTTTTTCACCGCCTTCACCAATCGTTCTCGAGAACTCGTCATGGCTACCCCAACACACACGCACACTCACTCAGAGTCTCAGAGTGAAGAAGAAGATAGAGTTTTGTTATCTTCAAATTCCCAAAGGGTTTAACACTTCAAAGGTAAAAAAAATTCAATATTAAATATAAATTTTCTTTTACCACACAAAATTTAAAATTTCCTTATTTGTTTTAATGCAAACAAATGTTTTAAGATGTGCACCTTGCTAACTGCAATATCATATATTTAATATTTAAATAAATAAAAAATTTGGGGTGTAACTAGAAAAAAAAAATTATTTAACTAGATAAATAAATGAGTAATTAGCCCATTAGATTCAAATAGGTTCATTCAAATTTCAAGAGTCGGAATTAAGCTTAAAATAGACTTAATAATTTTTTTCTAGTCTGAAACTAAGATTTTCATGGGTGGTATATGTTTATAAGATTTAAAATAATTAAAGAAATTAACCAATGATTAAAATAATATAAGTTAAATAAATGGAGGATTTTCTGTAAAGTATATGATTTGTCAGGAAATTCAAAAAGGTTGGCAGTACAATTAGCATCCTCTTAAGGGTCACTATAAAATCTCGCAATTTTGTTGAAGAATTAACAAGAGAATAGAGGAAATACTAAGTGTTATTTTAGTGAAAAAAAGTGAGTTTAATTAAATTTTAAATATTTTATAAACTTCAATATTTTTAATTAAGTTTTTCTTAAAAGTTTTTATCTTTTTAAATTTTTAAAATATTTTTATTATTATTTTTATGTTTGTATTTCCAACTTATCGATTAATTTTTTTTTCTTCAAGTTTATTCATCGTATGGTTAATTTATTTTTTTTAAAGAACAAATTGAATAACGAGTTGAAAGAAATTGGAAAAAAAGGAAGTTAATCATTGAATAAAAAATTATATTATGTAAAATAAAATATAATGTAGACAAAATAACATAATATTAATTTCTTTAAAATAAACAAATCAATGTAAATAAAACAAGTATATGTATTAAGTTTGTAATTAATGCATAGATCTAACATAGAGGGTATTCTTTGAAATCTTGTCAAATAAAAAGTAATAATCTTGTAGCATTGCAAGTGAATGCTGATATTTGGAATCACCTTCAGAAATTCATTGGAAGATTTGACTTCAAATGGATTACATTATTTGAATGTTATTTATTTTTGTTGTGACTAAATTGATCATAACAATATTTTGTTTAAATTTTTATTTAACCAAGCTTTTAATTCTGTTTAAAGAGTTTTATTACTGTTAGTTTTCTTTTTACATATTAAACACACAACCGGCATATCCAATGAGGATGTGAAAGCATGAGAAGAGTTAAATTTTGGCTATACACCTATATGTGGATTTGTGATGAACAATTTTAAATGAAATTTATTGTGAGCAATAATAAGTTTTATTTAAAATTATATGAATAATAATGTTGTACAAATATAAATATGTTGTAAATCAATCTAGGTCTTGATGAAGAATTGTTCTATTTTTATGTCGTTCACGATACAATTAAGACAATTATGCACGGGTTGTATTTCGGAAAAAGGGAAAGAACTTTGGTCTTATTTTTAATTTTGTACCATTATTATTGGAAAGAAATAAGGAAATTGAAAGAAAATTAAGAAATAAATTACTTCATTTTGGTTTTGGATGATGTGCTAGTATTCATTTATGCGATTTCTTTAACACTGAAAAAATAATTTATTCAACAAATTATTATTTTTATTACTATAATATGAATAAGCAATGGAATTCAACATAATAAGTATTGATATAATTCACTTTTAGTTTCTTTATTAATATTATAATATTTTTCTTTATTTTCCTAAAAACGAAATATATAAATATTTGTTTATACCTTTATAATATTTTATAACATTACTTTTTTAAATCATATTTTTTAATACAATAACATTAAATTTTAGTTTGTCTTTTCATTAAATTTATTTATAATATAATTTTGGAAACATTTTCATGAATTTTAAACTCTTCAAAACAATGATAAAACAAGTTAAATGGTTATCATAAATAGATTAAAGTGTATTAAGCATTTTTTTCTTTGATAACATTTATTTTTATCATATTTTGGACTTATCATATTTTGGACCTAATTTTTATTATAAAATCAATTCTTTCTAAACTTTAACTCTACTTATTTTTCTTACTTTTTTAGGTTTTTGTTAATAAATTGATTATTTGTATATGAGAATGGTAAGTTGTACTAATTTTTTTTTTTATTTTGCCTAAAAAGAGAACAAAAACCTATGGAATTAAAGAAAAATATCGAAGCCTATGAAGAAAGATACACAAAAAGACCCATGAAGAAAGATACACAAAAAGACCCATGAAGGAAGACAAATGATAGAATGTTCATAAAGCAATGCATAGAAGAGGACAAATTTTAGCACACTCGCGCTCAGTGCCATGAAAGTTACGTGGGGTGTGAGTTGGATCTTGGGTCCTATAGGAGGAGTTGCGCCCAACACCATGAAAGTTGCGTCATGCGTGAGTTGGATATTGGGCCTTGCATAAGAGAGTTTAGCCTAGTGCCACTTGAGTTGAGCCAGGTGTGAACATCATTCTAAAAATCTATTTATTGAGTATTTGTGTTAGGGTTTAGACACTGAGACCCAAAAGAGTTGTCAACACCGGATTTTGTCCGAATGAAAATAATTTTTTTTTACTTATGTTTATTTTCTTTTATATATTTATTTTCTTTTAATTCAAGGTTAAAAATTAATTAACATTAAAATTAAAAAAAATGAATAAAATAAAAAAAAATTGATTGATAATAAGAATATTAGAAAAAGAAAATAATAAAAAAAGGGATATGAAATAAAAAAGAAGGTGATAGACAACGTTTTTGAAAGAGGCGTGGAATGAGGATGGTCATTTTCATGCTGGCATGGCCAACATTTTTGAAGGATAGGAAAGATTGAAAAAAGGATGATGATTACGTTTGTAACAATGGTAACAAAATTGTAAGCATGAGAGGTGTGAGCAGGGGAGAAGGAAATGGTCAAAAATATTTTATAAAAGGAGAATACACATTCATACATGGAGGTAGAGGATTTTCGGAAAGAAGTTGATAAGCAAGAAGGAGAAAAAAAGAGATAAACCAATTTACACAGTGCAAGATAGAAGTGGAGGGAGAGGTTTTTCATTCAAAAATTTCATCTCTAAAGCTTCCCAAAAGTAGAAAGAAAGGTCTAGAGTGGACGGAGAAAAGAAATAGGGAGAGAAAACGTCAATTTGAAGCTCGCCGGAATCTGCATAACCTCTCGTCGTAGCACTGCCAACTGCCACAGTTCGTCCTCCTCTTCGCTTCAAGAGGTAAGTCTCTTCATCCTCATTTCATTTCTGTATATTTCGTAAGCTGAAAGTGCCTAAATAGCTATAGTTTTGTTGATCAGAGTTGCGCTGGTTATCTCCTTCAATGGAGTTGCACCGGCGAATCTTTTCTTTCATTGATTTCTCTCTTTATATTGCACGTAATAACTTGATTTCAATTGCATTAGAACGAGGAAGTGATGGTGAATAAACGATGACTTTCGAACTGACTGTTCAAGGTCGTCGGAAGCTCGCCGGAAAATGTACTCTAGCGAGATCGTGTTTGCTATTTTAATGTGTTTTGCTGTGTAATATCGTGTAATTTCGTTTTCTGCACCTATTAGGAACATGTATGAGCAAAAATAATGAGTTTAGAAATATGAAAATTAAAGAAACAGTGAGATTATGATTTGTGTTTGATATATGAGAGGAAGAGGTTGGTGCATGTGATTATTTGTTTCTGTGTAAATGTGGTTCAATGTTGTAGGTTAGGTTATGTTGAGTTGAATTGTATCATAATTGAGTTATTACAGTAAGTGAATATGCATGAAATTGGATTTGAAAAACTGTAATTCATTCAGACATTTTGTCGAGCACCTGGTCTACTCAATTTTGTCCAGTGGACTCACTTTGGAGTAAATTAGAGAGCAATCGGTAAACTTGTGAGATTGGTGGAGCAGTGCGTTGGAAAGAACTTCTGGAACTCTTTTCAATGATATATTACATAACCATTTATGATAATCATAGGTGCTCCAAATCTAGCCCCGAAATTCGGGTTTCACCATTAATCTTATTTCTTGGCACATAAAATAACACAAGTGGAGCATGGGCACTAGTTTGAGGCTCTCGTTCTCAAAATCCTTGAATCTTTAGAGGCCTTGTTAGGGTGCGTTGGAAAGAAGTCCTGGAGCTCTTTACAATGATATATGGAAAGTACATTTATGAATATATTTACACCTTCAAAATCGACCCCGAAAATCGGGTCTCAAAACTGGTTTCTAGAAATTCCAGAAACTAAGTGTTGGTTGGGTTCAAAGTTGGTCACTGGACCAACTTTCGAGGGCTTGTTCTCTCAACCCTTGAACCTTCATGAAGTTTGCGAGTAGGTGTTGGAAAGATTTCTTAGAGCTCTTTCCAATGATATATCACAAGTGCATTTATGAAAACGTATGAACTCCCAAATTTGACCCCGAAAATGGGATCTCAACACTGAATTCTGGAAATGCCAGAAACTAAGTGTTGGCTGGGTTCAAAGTTGGTCACTGGACCAACTTTCGAGGACTTGTTCTTTCAATCCTTGAACCTTCATGAGCTGTATAGGTATGCGTTAGAACGACCTATTCAAGCTCTTTACAAAAGTATATAGAAAGGTCATTTATGAAGCCACTAACACCTTCAAAATTGAGCCCGAAAATGGGGTCCCAGCACCAAATTTTGGAGACTAAGTGTTGGATGCGAAAGTTGATCACTGGACAAACTTCATGGGGTTCTTTCTCCTAATCCTTTAACTTATAGGGGTTTTCTAAGTAACCATTGGAAATATCTCATTATGCTCTTCAAATCCATATACATCTTGCTCATTCACATAGCCATTTAACCACTCAAAATTTGATCCAAAGTTGCTTGTTAACCATTTTTTTTTACAGCCTAACCATGAAAATTCTAAGTCCCCAAAATCCTTAGTTTTGCTTCTTGATGCTATTTTGAGTCACATGAACCTCCTAGTGGCACGAACGTTGCCCAAAGGATGCGTTTAATCTTGCTCAGAGCTTGCATTTAGAGTAAATCAACATCTGCAGACCCACTTTGCCTGAGCTAGATTCAGTTAATCCACTAAAGTAATAATCCTTGGCACTTCACGTACGCTGCCTCTTTAGGGTTCATCTGCAATGGTTAAGACTAAACATCTCTCTCTCATAAAGTTTTGGCTTGTTTAAGGTCTCAGTGTATGGAAAAGCACGTACGCTGCTACCTCTTTAGACACTGAGAACTTTAGCGAGTCAAAGTAACATTACCTGAGCCTTAACCCCATGTAAGCCACGTTCGCTGGCACTATGCGTGGAGCATTGGCACGTTCGCTGGCACTATGCGTGGAGCATTGGCACGTTCGCTGCCCTCCTTTTGATTATCCCTCTCTTCTCATTTCTCACTAAAATTAAAAAATGACTAAAATATCCCTCGGTCTTAAAAAATAGAAAAAAATAGAAAAATATTAAAAAAAATCATAAAATCAATTTCAAAATTACCCAATCACATAGTTTAAAACTACGTATTCCCTTATTCTTCACCCATTAAGGATGTTGATACGTAGGAGCAAGGTTAATCCTTGTCAGGTCCTTTAATTTAAAAAATATTATTTTGTTTTTAATTGCATTTTACTTATATTTTTTGGGGAAAAATAAACATTTTTAAAACCACATTTGATTTTGCTCATTTGATTAAAGGTACTGTCTTAGGACAGGCGCTGTGGAGTGCTAATACCTTCCCTACGCGTAACCGACTCCCGAGCTCATCTCTAGTTCGCAGACCTTTTCTTATTCTTTTCTTGGTTTTCCATAGACTCATATTGGTTAGGGAAGGGGGGGGGGGTAAGATTGGTATATTTACAAAGTTGTACATCTTCATTCCCTTCATAATTCACAACTAGAGAATCCCATATATCTTTTGTAGTTTTCAATTTACACACTTTCTTATACTCGTTCTTAAAAAATGCATAGATGATGGTATATCTTGCCTTGTTGTTTAATGCATCTGGTTATATTATTTCACATTCCAATCCTCCTTTGAGGACGAGATCTTTATATCACCCTTGGTGATGATTTCCATAACTAATAGCGTGTGAACATTATGTACATTTCCATCTGATCCTTCTAGCACAAAAAGTATTCTCCCAGAAAAGTAGGAGATCAAGAGAGAGGCTCCTTTAGCGATCAGTTGTGGTTCCATGGCTACCATGTTTGCTATTGGATCTTTCCCCTAAACGCGGTCAAGCACTCAACTCTTTAGAGTTTGAACTCTAATAGGAGCTGTAAAAAAAAAAAAAAAAGAGAGAGAAAACACAATAATAGAGGTTTGAATTGTGTTTTAAAAAACTTTTTAGTAATTTTCATAAATATCATTTGATATTGTGTTATGAGATGATAATTTTGATTCAAATCAAATGATCTCATAAAATATTTTCACAAACTTAATTTTATGGCTCTCCTTCTTAAGTTAGTTATAGATATATAACATGTAAAAACACAAAGAGAAAGGTACATTACATTGGGCATCATTACTAATCAATACAACACCATTATCAATTATTTCAATAGTGGTAAACAAACCTTTATGAGGACACATGTGAAAAGTATGTCCAGAATCAAAAATCCATTTGATTTTACTTCTTTTCTCAAAACTAACAACAAATAGTATATCACTATCAAAATTTGTTTCAACTGTAGCAGCCTCGACCGGTAGGTGAGAAATTTCTTCTTCTTCTTTTTACTTCAATATAAGCATGCCCCAACTTGTTACAATAGTGACAAGTTTTGTTTGTTTTGTATTCTTTACATTCAGAGCTAAACTTTTTGAAATTAATACTGATACTCCCTTTTTCTAGAGTTCTACTTATAACATTTAAACTTTCACCTTTTTTCTTCAAAATGAGTTTTAAAATTTAATTTTTTTTAGAAAATAAATTGGATTTCACATCTTCAAAAGATAATGCATCATTGTTACTGCATAACATTATTTCTTTGAAATGTTTACATGTGGGACAATAAGGAGATATTAAAGAATTTTTTTTTATCTTCATCATCAATTGAAAGATCAATATTTTTCGGATCCAATAGAATTAAACTTATCAAGGTGAGATTAAATAGGAGTACATATAGACATACAAATACTATACAAGTTCTATTTAAGATGAAGCTTTCCTAAAAGACTTTTTGTCATATATAAAGTTTTCAGGTTGGTCCATAATGTTGTAGTAGTAATTTCACTAACTACTTCACGATTTCCATAATAAACTATGGTGGCGACTCCATGTCTTTCTTTTCATTATTTTTTTTATTTCTTTTTTAGATCGCCATACCCGTCGTGATCGTGGTCGCGACAAGAGTAAAATAGTCAGTCTTAGACAACAACTTTAAAGTTTTTTGGTGTAATCATTCCTCTTCCACTGTTCATCTTGTATATTTAGGATTCTCATGGCTATGAATAACTAAACACATTATTGTTGGGATTATATATAACCTACCAAACTCTCATGTAATCAATATTGTGGTTATATATATGTCTTTTTCTTTCAATGTCAGTATTTCATTTCTACGTTTAATGTCTCTTGTGTCGATTCATGGTTTGACACTTTAATTCTAAAATTATTGGAAAATATTGTTAGTAATCAGAATCTGAATTGGAATACATAATGAAAGTTTGTATCTAGGAATAGAGCATTATTCATTTGTTGTCTTAAACCCTTGTGCCACTTGCAAGTCAGGTCATTTCTATATAATTGATTAAGGAATTGACGAGTAATAGGGGAATTTAGGCTCATTCACCTAAGAAATTAGGGTTTGGGTATTATTGTAGGTTGACATTAACATTAGTTAGGAAAAGAACATAATTGTTTTTATGCATGAGAGTGAGGTATGGTGAAGTCTAGTCCTAACAATATTCATATCATTATCCTTAACCTTATTCTATTATCTCTGAGATCTGACATAAGATTATATAAATATTTAATTAAACTTTTTGCATAAACCACTTAAATTATGAAATTATTCTTTGGTCTAATTTTATTATAATTGTAAGTATTTTTGTGTATTGCATAAAGTCTCTTGGGAGAGAATGATATATTTATTACTTGCTACGTGAGTTACTGATGCACTTGTCATTAAAGGCAAAAAAAATGTTAACAGTCTCTTCAAAATAATGATAAAACAAGTTCGATGAATTCATTCCACCTTTATTTAATTATAAATGGATTAGAGTGTACTAAGAATTTTTGTCTCTTCAAAACAATGATAAAACAAGTTAAATTCATTCATTCCACCTTTGTTCTATCATAAATGTTTTCTTTACATATAGATGGTAAAATGAGAATTTTAAAGAACCCTCCAAAGACGGTGTTTTACTTTTCTTTTACATAAACTTTAGGTCATTTACAACATTGGTTAAATCTCAATTATAACAAGGTAAAGCATGGTTATCTTAAAATCCTACGAATAAGTGTGGAGATTTGGAATTAATTAGTCATGTATTTGTTGTTGAGAATGATAAGAAATGTATGAATTTGGGTGATTTGTGAACCATTATTTTATTTGTTGTATTAAGCAAATAACTATGTTGCAATAAAGATCTCTAACCTCACAAATAGTCTAACGTGGATTAAGACATCAAGTGGTATGAAGCTGAAGGAGAATTTATTGTATCAAAAGAACACCAGCTCTGAGTTTTGAATATGAATATACTCTAAACTTACCTTGGTTCATGTAGTCGTGGTTTGTAAACACATGTTATTCTAGAATGGATTAGTTGTTAATAATTGGTAGGGAATTCTCAATATAAATCTTCTCTTTAATCATGAGTATCTCACTAATGACCATTTCTTATATTGTTGTTCATCATAAAAAAAAAACACATTTACTTGAAACTTCCGTCAATAAGACTTTTGATACAAGGACCATTCTTATATTTTACTCATCCAAGTTAGACGAACCGTCAACTCTAATACTACTATTGGTTCTTTCGATAAATGATTTATCAAGAAGATTCAATAACAATGAGACAAGAGTTAAACCCATATAAGGGATTGACACCACTTCAACCTAAAACCTTAAGACAACCTACAACTTTCTCATTTTTATTAAATATAGAACTTAACTCACTTGGATTCTTTACAATTATGTCATTTATATGGATATGTGATATGCTATATATGCTATGCGAAAGCACGAGATCAAAATCAATTAAAGAATTAAGAGAAGCAAAATGGTTTGTGAGGAATATACCTTCACTATCAAAAGAAAAGAATAAATATGAGGAAAAACTTTCTAATATAGAAATGAAAGAGGTAATTGAAGAATTGGATTGTTACAAAAAATAAATTATTGTCTCCTTTTATAGGTGGCAAAAACTAATTAGAACCAATAATATTAATGGGTAAAACAAAATATAATTCAAACTAATGAATATAATAATAAGATGAGAGTCACATGACGCGTAGATTACTTGCTCAACAATCTCCAACTTGGCTCGAATTTAACTAATTGGTCATCACCATGTCTTTTTAGGTAATTTATTATTACTTTTGGGTATTTGTTTTATGTGTTTGCATTTTACATTGGTGTCCAGACTTTCCATAGTTAAAATATTTTATGAAATGATTTTTCTTTTCTTCTATTCCCACCAGATCATATCTAAGACCAGACTTGTCAAATGCATTTCTTAAAGTTGAAAAATTAATATTTAGAGATTTTGAGCTCTTAACAAATATTTGAAAATCATGCTTACAATATTTGTCTCTTTCTTGCAAAAGTTTTATTTTTTTCAGCATCTAACTTTTGTGTCTTTCAAGAGAGAGGATATTTTCACTAATTATAGCTTGATCTATTTTGAGCTTTTCATTTTCTAAGATTAAGGATTTTAACATTTGTTTTAGCTTAAGATATTTTTCAAAGATAAAGTTACAACAGGTGATGATATTTTTTGTCATTCTCTTGATTCTTAACGATCTTGTTCTCCTTTTGTCTAGTGAACATTTACCTAAGGAAGTTTTGGCATGTTGTCCCTTCATTATAATTGTTGTGGCTTCCTTCTATTCTTTATTTTGCAAATGAGCTTCATGAGCTCTTAGGATACTAAGAAGCTCATCCCAAGTGAGCTTTATAAGGTCTTTAGCTTTTGCAATGGTTGTTGTCTTAGGTTCCTAGATCTTAGACATGTTGTCTAATAACTTTAGATTGATCTTGGAGAAGCTTTGTCCAAGAGCTTCCAACTCATTTATGAGTACATCCATCCTTCCAAACATGTCCTCCACGCTTTCACCATGCTTTATGATGAATGAGTCATTTTCTCTGACTTTTCATCCAAAGCTTTTTTTAATCCATTCTAAGTAAAAACAACTCGCATTTGGAATTTCTAGATAGCAAAATTAATTTTTCCATTAAAATTCTCAAAATTAAAATTATTACTTGATATGGGGTTGACATAATAAATTCTTAATTTAGTAAAAGCTTTGATCCCACTTGTCATGGTACATGTGCTTTGTAGAAGCATGAGATCAAAATCAATTAAAGAATTAAGAGAAGTAAAATGATTTTTAAACAATATACCTTCACTATTAAAATAAAAGAAATAATAAAGAAAAACTTTCTAATATAATGAATTTGATTGTTAAAAAAAACTAAACCATTACCCCCTTTTATAAGTGGCAAAAACTAATTAGAACCAATAATATGAAAACAAAATTTAGTTCAAACCATTAAAATTTAATGGTTATAGATGCGATCCATGAAATAAGTAGATTTACTCATTCAATAATTTGTATGTTGGTATTTGATAAATGATTATAACTCGAATTGGTTTGTGAATTGTTAATTAAAATATTTTTTTATATATATATTTATTTTATGTTAAAATTTATTTCAATTGTTTATCTTTGTGTGTGTTGTGATGAAGTCTCACATTGATTAGAGATAAGACATTTCAATAGTTTATAGATGAGTACAAATCTCACTTTACAAGTTAGTTTTGTAAGCTTGAATTAGGCTTAAAGTACAGTTCATGATATCAGAGTCTTTCTTGACAAAGTTGTTAGATCTATCGATCCCACATCGACTATAGATAAGATTTTTCAATAATTTATAAGTGAGTATAAATCTCACCTTACAAACTAATTTTGTGAGATTGAGTTAAGGTTAAAGTTCATTTCTTAATATGTTTGTTTGATGAACTTGTGTGATGAACTATTATGATTACAATATGTATATGAAGAGATGTTGATACTTTCCTAAGAACAATAGTCTTTTATAAAAATTATATATATATATATATATATATATATATATATATATATATATATATATATTATATTTAAGTTATATTTTAAAATACTAAATATATGTATATATTATTTGTTGGGTTATATTAAATTTTCTCTTACTTTAATTAGAGTTGTATATATCTCATTTGTTTAAGATTTTTTCTAAATTATATCAATTTATTTTCTCATGAAGTTTTACTATTTTGTTTCACTTTTTTTGGTTAAATTTATCTTCTAAGTTGCCATATATTTAAATAAACACCGGAATTTGCTTAAAAGTACTTTTAGAATTTGTTTTGTTGGATTTATTAAGAAGATAGACACTCAATGTGTTGATAATTGTAATCAACAAGCACCAAAGAATGACAACATGAAAATGGGACATAGTTTGAGTGACATCATTTTTCTTTCTCAGGTTGATTTACTGTTAGACAAACTTAGTTCTGAATGGAGGGCATATGTTTGTTTGAAAAAAAAACGATAATAGAAATTTTATATCTTAATTTAGTTTTATTTAAAACTGATTCTGGGTTGGCCCTTAAGCTTTTGAAAGATGGGTTGCTCACATGTAGGCAAATTATCATCAAATTGCAAATCTCCTTGCTAAAAATGATCTTAATTTAGATCAAGCAATGATTTCTTATAATCAAGTTCCAAACTCATTAAAAAAGTTTTTGTTTGGGCTGATGTTACTCAATAAGGTACGCTTGACTTAAGATGATCATTAATAGTCCTAAAATGGAGGGAATAATAATATATTAGAAGATGAATGATCTCTTCCTAAAATTTTTGTCTTTATAAGTTTTACTTAAATCTAATCGAAGTGTTAATATAAAATAAATCAGTATGTTAAATAAGAATACATGGTTTCCATATATAATAATAATAATAATAATAATAATAATAATAATAATAATAATAATAATAAAAAGATTAGTTGTTAAGTGTATTTCAAGTCAAGTTAAAAATAACTATTTAAAAATCTTCTTACAACCAAACCAACGAAATAGGATGAACTTATAACAATGATTTAGTGGATGTTTAAATTTTAGTTAAAAAATTAAGTTGAGTTTAGATTAAGTTAAGTCAATTGAAAATTCGGATAAATTTTTCGTCTTATTGAAAATTCAGAACTTCTACAAGCGAATTTGGATCTAAGAAGCAAGACTACTTTTTAATATTTTGCTTAAAAAATAAGAGTAAGAAAACAAAGCATTCATTAGTAAAAGAAAGTTATGTTTACATGCAGAACTGGACCTCTTTCCTATTAAAAAAGAAAAGAAAAGGAGAAATGGTACTTTTATGCTTGAATTCTTTATTAAAATTTAAAAAAATCAAAATAAAAGTGTTCATTGAAGAATTTTTTTTAAAGAAAAATATAGTATAAAACACGACTTTTCTAATCTAGTAATTTTTCTTTAAGTTTATCTATTAGATAAATTTTGCAACTAATATTATAAGTTAATGGATGAAAAGAATTTCAAAGAAATATCTGACGAGCTTAATATAAACAAATTTTAATTATATCATTTTACAAACATTCTTCCAATTAATTATATATTATTTTGAAGACACCTCTCAATAAGTGAAGAAGTAATTATATCATCATATAAACATTCTTCAAATAAATTATATATTATTTTGAAGACACCTTCGGATGAGTAGAGAAGTGATTATATTAATTTATAAGCATTCTTCAAATTAATTATATATTATTTTGAAGACACAGAAGTAATCTAAAGATACCATTTCGATTAATTTCAATAACTCTTTTATATAATAACCATGTAGTTTTAGATCATTACTATAAAATGAAAGAACTTTTATATTCTTAAGCATAATTACTATATTTTGTGATTGGAAACTTCTTAAGCTTATTTCACAACTTCAATTATAGTCATTTTTTTATACCAACTTTCAAACACGTCTGAAAAATTACTTTTAAATAGAATTAAATAATAATACTAATTAACATAAAAAACAATTAATTTTAGTTAGATTTAAGTTGAAGATAATATTTTATCCCTTTTGAACCTAAAGAAAAAATGGTAATCACAACAAATTCTGCACCAATTATGGAATTGAAAACCCTAGATCAGAAATTGAATTGTAGAAAACCCTAAATTCCAAAATTTGACTGAGAGTGAGATATTTGATATTCCCACATTCATGTAATGTAGTGTAGATAAAGAAATGCTTTAGCTTAGAAATTAAGCTCCATTCGTACTCACTCACTCACTCACTCACACTCTTTCTCTCTCTCTCTCTAGAATCCATGGCAGCCATTGGTCTGAGCGGCGTGAAGGTGGGGAAGACGTCGTCTCAGGCGTACCTTGAAGGCAAGGCCGTGAAGGAGACAAGGGCGTTGATGGCTGAACTGTGTCGCCATTTCTACACCCTTGGATGGGTCACAGGGACAGGTGGCAGCATCACCATGAAGGTCCATGATGACGCCATTCCCAAGTCTCAACAGCTCATACTCATGTCCCCTTCGGGTATCTTCCCTTTGCCCACCCTTTTCGTTTCCGAGTCACAAGTTTAGATTTTTTTGTGCTTTCTTGTCATTTTGGGCTTGTTTGGTTTCTGGGTAGGTGCCAGATACTTTCTCTGCTTTAGCACCCTTTTAAGTCTATTTGAACCTAGTTTGGACTGACTTAACCATATAGAAGAAGATAAACAAATTAAGCTTTCCTAAAATTTATAAAATCATTATCGTTTTAGCTTATCTAGAAGCTGATTATTAATTTATGCATAAGTTGGTTTTTTTTGGTGGAGATTTCTTTTCTTTATTTTCTTGTCCAGTAAATGCGTGTGTATTGTTTATGTAGAAGTTGATCGAAATAAACCTTACATTCAATGTGGTTATTGCCTCATTGCTCAAGGTGTGCTTGGATAGATAGCTTAAATTCTTTATTGGATAAACTTTTCTATATGCACTTTTAAAAGAAAAGAATAATGGAAGAGGAATTAGGCATTATTAAATGGAGTTTAGCTTAGTTTAAAATGACTTATGTATCTTAGCTTTTTGAAAAAGTTAGATGAGATAGGAGAACTTCTATAAGAGTTAAGGACATAAGTTGATTTTAACATATAGCAAAAAGTCAATTCATCTTACCTTTCTATTTCATTTTCTTATAAATGTTTTTGGAGAAGTTTATCAGAGAGAGCCTTAAATATTTTTCGTAAGTTAAAATCAACTTATGCATTTTAACTTTTGCAAAAGCTATAATGTCTAACTTCTCTAAAAACCGATGTGTACAAGCTGATTTTAGTTAAGGGGAAAATTTAAATTCGTTTTGCCTTTTTATTTTTTCCATTAAGTACTTTCGGAGAAGTTTATCCAAACATGGCTTTGATCATGTTATAAATTTCATGATGAAATCTAATCTAACTTAATAAATCTGAAAGCTTATATTTATAAATTTTACCTAGAAGGTTGTTGAAATAAGCTAAAAAGGGTTTATTAGACGTACAAGTCATTTTTATGAGTTCAAATACGCCCTGTAGAAGCTCTTTGGTACACTCCTTGATAATTTAATATGGTTTCTTTGTGCTAGAGATGATGAAACACTACTGTTATGCACTGTTAATTGATTCATTTTGATCTTCCCTTTTTTCTGAAAAATGTGTCCAGGTGTTCAGAAAGAAAGAATGGAGGGAGAGGATATGTATGTGTTATCAAACAGTGGAAGCATTGTGTCTGCTCCATCTCCTAAACCTTACCCTCACAAGCCTCCCAAATGTACTGATTGTGATCCACTTTTCAGGAAAGTAAGTTTGGTTTAACAATATATTACTTACTGTAGTTGGGTGATGCAGATTTGATATGCACATTCTTCTTTTGATATTTCCGCAATACCACGAGAGTTGTCCAACTACTGTATATATTCTCTTTGTATTTTTTCTTTTTTTTGTGTACAATAGCTTTTATTATACTTTTGAATATGTGAGTGGTGTCACTTAAATTTCTGACATTTGTTTGATAAGTGTCTCCTTACCAATGTTTTGAATAAAATCTGATAAATGCTATAATATCTGCAAGATTTACTTTAAACAGGAAGTGTCTACTATTTGGCAAATAGAAGTGACTGAAATTTCTGGAAAATAATTATCGTTTTGTCAAATCCACTGTAGGCTAACCATAGAAACATACAAGTCCTATCTCTTTTGATAAATGAGCTATTGATATAAGCTTCATACATCTCTTTCACTTCCTGTTTCAGGCATATGAAATGCGAGATTGTGCGGCTGTTTTCCACAGTCACGGAATAGAATCTTGTCTCGTAACAATGATCAATCCATTATCAAAGGAGTTTAGAGTAAGTATTTTGTTCATGGATGGTCTTTTGTTTCAGATTAAAGACACTTTCAAAATTCTGATACATAATTGTTAGTTGTTGATGTCAATATATCTTTGAACGAGGTTTAGATTGGTAATAGAGAATGCAGCTGAGCAATAGTCTCATTGCCTGACTATAAGACTATTTGTTGGGTGCTCAATTCCACACTTACCAACTATGTGTTGAAAAAACAAGAGTTTCTTTATTCCAGAGAATTTAGTGCAGAAAAGATTCAAGTTCCAAATAATGTACTATAAACAAGAACTTGCATGGGATATCCTTCTTGGTTTGAAACCTCTATGTCCTACTCTTATTTCAGAAATATAAGCCAGGCATGACACCAAAACAGTGAAATAATTAACATGAGAAATGTTGACACTTGATGAACATTTTGCAGTTAGTCTCTACTGTATTTAAATATGTTGCTTCTACCACATGTATGTAGAAATTTGTACCCAGAATTCGGAAGTTTAGCTCTGCTTCTAATACTGAAAAAATTGTGAAGGTGGAGTAAGGGCAAGGAACAGGGCATTTATATGTTATACATCTACAGCACAAATACTTTTTAACACGTCATTTTGATTGGATTTTTATGTTTTCTTGGAAGAGGGTGGATGGGGGAGGCACCTGGCATCCTGCCTGCTGCCCTTGCATCCTTTTCATGTTTTTCTGTCGTTATTTTCCTGATCAAATGTAGGGTGAAGATTTTGTGCTTTGTAGCTTATGACAAGTACTTTGGGAAAGACCAAACGTACTTCTAAAGTAATCTGTTTCTTTTTCACGTTGTCTTGGTCGATGCATTTGTTTCCTCTTCCTATAATACTATTTTCATTTGTTTCTGGTTGTCTCTGCAAATGGCAGATCACTCACATGGAAATGATAAAAGGAATCAAAGGGCATGGCTATTATGATGAACTTGTGGTCCCCATAATTGAGAACACGGCCTATGAGTATCAGCTCACAGAGTCTTTTGCTAAAGCTGTATGTTTCTTCTGATGATTCTACATAAGTATTAAATATCTGTTGGAAAATCTGGATGATTTTTGCGTAATTTTCTTTTTCTCAAAAGAAAACCATGGGTGATGTGACTCAGTTTGTTATTCTTTCTCCCCCATTTCGTAGATTGAAGAATACCCAAAAGCAACAGCAGTACTTGTTCGCAACCATGGGGTATTTGTCTGGGGAGATTCGTGGATCAATGCTAAAACTCAGGTTTTGCTATCTGCATTCCCCAGGAAGACTGCAATCAATTTCATACATGTTTTTTTAGCATTCTGCTTGAAGTCTCCATAAAATATAATACTCTAAAGAACAGGTTTTTTTAGAAGGGGTCTTATTTATTACAGTTTTTGTGTTCATTCTTGGAGTTTGAATAAAAATATATTACTCTTCTAATAGACAGTTGTCGTTAGTCGTGCTTTCTGGTAAATTGATGCTATTTTTTTCAGTCTGAGTGTTACCATTACCTCTTTGATGCTGCTCTCAAACTTCACCAAATGGGATTGGACTGGTCGACTCCAAATCATGGTCCAATACAAAGTGCTCGAAGGGGTCTAAGTATTGCTGGGGAGTCGAATGTGTCAGTTAAAGCGAGTAAATCTAATGGTGAAATTGATCCATTCCCAGTGAGTTCGCTTAATCCTTCCTTTTTTTTTATCTTTAGGTCATTAAGGGGCTGTTTGTTTTGTGAGAATTACTTTGTTTTCATTTTCTCCTTTTTCATTTAATTACAAAGATATCGCCTTGTTTTTACTGTATTCCCTTTTAAAAAGTTTACACAAAAAACAGTGAAAACAACTTTTTATTGTTTTCTATTTTTACTATTTACCATACAAAATTTTCATAACAGAAAATGAAGTGAAAACAGAAAATAAAAATTGAAAACGTTTTTTCTAACCAAATGTCTCCTATATTTGAGTTTTTTTTTTTTTTCTTAAATTCTTGAAACAATATCCTCTATTCACAGTCGACTGATAGTTCTAGTTCCCAATTCATTGAATAAAAGATGCTTCACATATCTTGCTGTGATTGTCTTTATGATTTCAAATTAAATTATTGATTTATCTCTATTTGGGTTGCAGCGTTGCATTGTTCTTGACATTGAAGGAACTACTACTCCCATATCATTTGTTTCAGAGGTTCTCTTCCCATATGCCCGTGATAATGTTGGGAAGCATCTATCTCTAACTTATGATACCCCTGATACCAAAGCCGATATTGAGCTGCTTCGTTCCCAAGTAAGATTTTTTAGGTTGTATGGGTAAGGTATTTTTATCTCTCCCATTGGAATATTTGGTTTGGGCATTGAATAATTTTAATACTATTGACAAGTGAGTTTAAGCCCAACTTTTTCTTACAAAACCACTTTGTAAGATGAAGATTTTTCCTACTTATATACTGTAAATTAATCTTTTCTTTAGTCGATGTAAGATTTCCAACAAATACAATACTATGAAATGCTATACATCTTTAGTAGACACTGAAATGATATGTTAGAGATGCAAGTGGGCTTGTGGTTTTGAACTAATTTTTCCATGATTATTAAAACATTAATGATCGAATTGCTTGTCTTGTTTATGCCATTCAATTCTTCTTCAAGTGGATATACTTTCTTTGAAGTTTATTAAAGCATAAGTTATATAGAAGTGGTCCATGAATGTAGAAAAGAGATGAGCAAAAAGCTAAGGGTGTATTTGTTTTTTAATATTTGAATTTTAAGTTGCTATGTTTTCACTAATGATTAGAAAAATATCACTGCTTTCATTTTGTTTCATTTTTCAAAAATTTGTAAAGCAAATGATAGACTGTTACAGGAAAAGAAATCACCTACAGAGACTTGAATAATAGTGTGCACTACAGTAATCTGTATACATTGCATTCAGAGAATTTGGACCGTTGACATCTCTTTCATTTTTTATCACAGGTTCAGAGTGACCTTGAACAAGGGATTGCAGGTGCTGTGCCTATCCCTCCAGATGATGCTGGGAAAGAGGAAGTCATTGCAGCAATCGTTGCTAATGTGGATGCTATGATAAAAGCTGATAGAAAAATCACTGCCTTAAAGGAGTTGCAGGTAGTTAAACATTGAGTTGATTTATGTATCTGTTAGCTTCATATTTGGGATATTGCTGACATTTAGCTATGCAGGGTCACATATGGAGAACTGGTTATGAGAATAATGAATTGGAGGGAATAGTTTTTGATGATGTACCAGAAGCTTTAGAAAAGTGGCATGCCTTGGGTGTAAAGGTTGTTTTCACTGATTCTTAGCTCTATACCTCTTTTTTGTTCACTTTTTTAAGTTTCACTTGCTGACTATTTTCCTTTATTTTGACCATAGGTATACTTTAATGCTTAAACATGATGCCAATGTGATAGGTACCAGAACATAAAAGAAAGAAATAGAAATTGAGTAGAAAAGAAATGATGGAAAATTATTATTTGATTCAGAATTAGCCAAACACTTAAAGAAATCAGAGCATTAAGTAGCTCAATCACTCTTCCTAATAATCAGAAAAAAATCCCGTGTTCGACCCACCTCATCTTAGTCCTACTAATACTCTTTTCCTAACTGAATTCCCCAATAGCAAAATCTCTTCCGATCCTAATGTAAGCAGTTACAACCAGTGACCCTAGTGCAATCAGTTACTCTCATTCCTATTTTTTCTCCTCTCGTAAACGATCAGTGTTGGTTTGGGCTGCCTAACGGGTCGTTGATTGGGTTGCTACCTATCAATACTCCCCCATAATGTTCACCTTGTCCTCAAGGTGAAAATGAGGAAAGTTTGTGTTTATGTCTCTGGCAGATTCCCATGAAGTTTCAAAAGCAAGAAGGTCCTGCCACTTGACCAGCATTTCCTTTTCTCCTGAAGTTGCAGACCGGACAACTAAGATCTCTGCAAGTTTCAATTTTAATTCCCAATTCTCTGCCAAGCATTTGGGCAGCGGTTGACTCTACACTTGAGGACTTAAGCCCTTCTTCAGAAGCAAAACATGGAAGACCGGATATACCATCGATCCAGGAGGCAACTTCAACCTGTATGCTACCTTCCCAATCCTTTCTTCAACCTCAAAGGGACCATAAAATCGGGGGCTTAGCTTCTGGTTAATTCTTTTAGCTAAGGAGCGAAGCCTATAAGGCTGAATCTTTAGGAAGACAACATCTCCTACCTGAAGCTCAATATCTTGTTAGCTTGGTTCTTCATTCTCTCTTGAGCCCTGTGCAAGAACCACTTTAGTTCATCTAGGATTGCATTCCTGTCGGCTATTAATTCATTCAGCTCCTCAATATTGGAAGGAGTAGTGTCATCTCTAACCAGGACAGGAGGATCTCTCCTATATAGAGCCCTAAAAGGGGTGGTGCTTGATGAGACGTTGTAGGATGTATTGAACCATAATTCTGCCCAGCTCAACCACTTAGCCCACTGTTTTGGCTTGGTACTTGTAAAACACCTTAAATAGAGTTCTAAACACTGATTTACTACTTTCGTTTGTCCATCGGTTTGTGGATGGTAAGCTGATGTATAGTGCAGTTTGGTACCGGTTTGCTTGAATAAATTTGTCCAGAAATTACTAATGAACAATATGTCCCTGTCAGTTAGAATTTTAGCAGGAAAATCGTGCAATCTCACAACTTCTTGATCTAAAACAGCAGCCACATCTTTTGCCGTGTATGGGTGACTTAGTCCAATGAAATGAGCGTATTTAGTGAGTCTGTCTACCACCACCATGATTGTATCCTTTCTTGGAGATTTGGGTAACCCCCAACGAAATCCATGGTTACTTCTTCCCAAACTAGATCTGGAATAGGTAAAGGTTGGAGTAAACCTGTTGGACTTAGAGTCTCGTATTTGTTCCTGTAGCACATTTCACAAGCCTGCACATATCTCTGAATACTTTTTCTCATCCCCTCCCACCAAACAAGTCCTTCAATCCTTTTGTATGTCCTAAAAAACCCTAAATGTCCTCCACCAAGCGAATCATGAAACTCATGAAGAATGAGTGGAATTCTAGGAGAATTCTTTGGAATCACTATCTGCCCTTGAAGTAAAGTCGTCCCTTCCTGAGCTCAAAACCATACCACTTATCCTTTTCTTGTAATAGGTCTTGTAAAATCATTTTCAGCTTAGGATCCTGTTGAATTTCTTCTTCCAAGCCTTCCCAACCATGGAACGTGACAGCCGAGATTGCTGCAAAAGAAAATCTCCTGGAAAGTGCATTAGCAACACTGTTTTCTCTACCTACCTTGTATCTTATTTCATAATCGAATCCCAGTAATTTTGCAATAAGTTTCTACTGTCCCTCGCCCATGATCTGTTGATCAACCAGGAATTTTAAGCTTTTTTGATCAATCAGCTCCAAAAATTTCCTACCTAGTAGGTAATGCCTCCACTTATGGACTGCCATCACAATTGCCATGAGCTCTCTTTCATTGACTGATTTCGATTGACTCTTGGCTGACAATTTTTGACTTAGGTATGCAATTGGTCTGCCCTCCTGCATTAACACCGCACCTAACCCTCTTCCTGATGTATCAGTCTCAATTGTAAACGGTTTATCAAAATTGGGGACAACTAATATCAGCAGAGTAGTCAATACCTCTTTCAACTTATCGAAAGCCAATTGAGCTTCCTCTCTCCAAATAAAGCAGTCTTTTCTCAGCAGTTGAGTTAAAGGTTCTGTCATACTCCCATACCCTTTTACAAACCGTCTATAATAGCCTGTAATTCCCAAAAGACCTCATAGCCCTTTCAAATCGGTTGGAACTGGCCACGATCCCATGGCTTCAATTTTCTTGGGGTCTGCTGCTACCCCCGCAACTGAGATGATATGGCCTAGGTACTCGACTTCTTTCACCCGAAGGAACACTTCTTTTGGTTAATAAGTAAGTTGTTCTGTCTCAATAATTCTAGGACTTGCTGAACTTGCTTTACATGCTTTTAAGTGATGTATTGAAGATCAATATATCATAAAAAAAACTAAGACAAATTTTCGGAGGTAAGACTTTAGAATTCGGTTCATCAGTGCTTGAAACGTTGATGGCGCGTTTGTCAATCCAAACGGCATGACTAAAAACTCATAATGGCCCTCATGCGTTCGGAACGCTGTCTTCTCAATGTCTTGTTCTCGCATACGAATTTGATGATAACCAGATTTAAGGTCCAGCTTGGTAAAAATCTCAGCCCACTCAATTCATCAAGCAACTCATCTATTATGGGAATGAAAAATTTGTCTGGAATGGTTACCTTATTAAGGCCTCTATAATCTATGTAAAATCTCCACCCTCTATCTTTTTTCTTGATAAGAATTACTGGACTGGAATAGGGACTAATACTGTGCTTGATGATTCCTGCACTTAACATTTCAGCAATTATCTTTTCCATCTCATTCTTTTGGCAATATGGGTAACGGTTGGTCTGATATTGGGAATTGTTGCTCCTTCTTTCAAATTGATAGCATGGTCTAAATCCTTTTTTGGTGGCAGTACTGTAGGGGCTTGGCAAAGATAAGCGTAGTCCTCCAGTAATTTCTGCAATGGTTCTGGTATTGCTTTTCCTTTTGCATCATCATCGTCAATTTCACAAGGGGAAATAATGTAAGCTTCTTCTTCTCTCTCAATGCCTTCATCGTGGTTCTCCAGGATACTTGGGCTGTACTCAGTAAGGGATCTCCTTGGATACAACGTTCCTGTCCCTCTTTCATCCATCTTATCACTAATTTCTGAAAATTTGCTTTGATGTCTCCCAAATAGCATCTATATTGCCCAGGTTCAAGAGAAAGATATCTTAGCTGTCCAATCCGCTACTTCAAGAGAAAAGGAAGTGTTGGTCAAGTGGCAAGACCTTCCTGCTTTTGAAACTTCATGGGAATCTGCCAGAGACATCAACACAAACTTTCCTCATTTTCACCTTGAGGACAAGGTGAATGTTTATGGAGGGAGTATTGATAGGCAGCAACCCAATCAACAACCCATTAGGCAGCCGAAACCAACATTGACTGTTTATGAGAGGAGAAGAAATGGTTGAGAAATGATGACTCCTTGCACCACTAAATTCAATTTCTCACAAAAGCCCGAGCCTTTTGATATTGGCCCGGTTCCCACCTCCACAAGAAAACGGGTATCATTTGTTACTTCCAGCTGTAGAATCTGACCTAAATTCTTCGAGAAAAAAATTTTGTCAGCCACTGTGTCCACCAACATCACAATCTCCTGATCCCCTATCATCCCTTTCACCTTGAAAGATTTGTTTATCGTCACTAGCCCTTGAAGATTGCGCATAGTGAGATGCAGAGATTTCAGAGACAAAATAGGAGTATTGTCTTCTTCATTCCCAGCATCCCCTTCTAAAGCGTATGCCGCCTATTCCTCCCTAACTTCCTCCTGATCGACGTCCTCCATCAAGATTAACTTAAAATTCTTGAGTTTGCAGATGTGATCCTTTCCCCACCTCTCCCCACATTTAAAACATAATCCTCGATGATTTCCATCTTGCAACTCTTCAGCTTTATCTGATCAAACTTCTTCTCCAAATTCTCCATTTGTTCCTCCATCTCTTCCCCAGAAAGTGCTCTGATACCAATGATAGGTACCAGAATATAAAAGAAAGAAATAGAAATTGAGTAGAAAAGAAATAATAGAAAATTATTATTTGATTCAGAATTAGCCAAACGCTTAAAGAAATAAGAGCACTAAGTAGCTCAATCACTCTTCCTAATAATAAGAAAAAAATCCCGTGCCCTACCCATCTTAGTCCTACTAATACTCTTTTCCTAACTGAATTCCCCAACAGCAAAATCTCTTCCGATCCTAGTGTAATCAGTGATCCTAGTGTAATCAGTTACAATAAGTGATCCTAGTGCAATCAGTTACTCTCATTTCCTATTTTTTCTCCTCTAGTAAACGATCAGTATTGGTTTGGGCTGCCTAATGGGCTGTTGATTGGGCTGCTGCCTATCACAATGTTTGGCAGAAGGGTATAAAATAACCATAGGTTGAGATGCCCACCGTTAGCTAAGACCTGTGCGGTTGTGAGGGCATATGATGCCTTTCCAAACCCATTAACTGTTTTATAAGAATTTCCATTTATTTATCACCTTTCATTCTTATAAATAACCCATTCATCTTTGTCCACTCTCCTTTTCTCCTTGGTTTGGTCTAGGTGCCCACAGTGGGCCCGTGAATGTAGAAAGACTCCCCTCAAATTGGCTGGATAGTGGATACTGTCCCACTATGAAGAGTTCCCTTTTTATCATTTGCTTAAATCTGTCAGCCATCCATTACATCCTTATCTCCTTTATCCTACCATAGTACCATTCTTTTTCTCTTTCTGTCACATGTTGACTCACCCTTGGTCCCACTAAACTGGCTTAAGAGGCCTACTATCAAGCAAGGAATAGAAACAAAGAGTTGGCCTATCTATAAAAAAAATTCTACTTGCATTAATCTTTCTGCTTATGGTATTATCTCTATATATCCAAGATGCCAATCATGTAAAATATCTATACTCTGAATGCCTCCTATCTCTCTTCTTTCTCTAGTATATTTCTTTTACGGCCTCTTTTAATTGTCAAAATATACAACTCTACTCCCGGCCAAAGTTTGAGGGTGAGGTGATTGTTACTTTGTGTTGGCTCAAGAATGAAATGAAGTGTAATCACATTGTGTGTGCATTCTTCATTGATATTTGGAGAGCATGTTTTCTTGTATTTGAATTGCTATTTCTGATCTACGCAACAGGTATACATATATTCTAGTGGTAGCAGGTTGGCTCAAAGGCTAATATTTGGAAAAACAAACCATGGGGACCTAAGAAAATATTTGTCTGGGTTTTTTGACACCACTGTGGGGTAAGGTTTTATGTTGATGTTCCCCCAAGACGGTTCCTGTCTAAAGATGCATATATTCACGCAAAACTCACTTTTGCAGGAACAAAAAAGAGACACGCAGTTATGTTGAAATTTCTGAGTCACTCGGTGTTGATAAACCATCAGATATTTTTTTTGTAACTGATGTATATCAAGAAGCCACAGCTGCAAAGGCAGCAGGTATGAACATTTTTCTTAATCCATCGTCTAATTTATAATTTAAATTTTATCAATAAACATAGTCCATGTTTTGCATAGCTTATTTTCGGAAAATAGTATGTTTTTGAGCTTTCTAAGGGAGCTCAAAAACTGAACCAAACATTATATAGTAACTACTTTATTTTTCTCTTGCAATAAACACTCTATAAATTTAATGTTTTACATTAATATTTGATTCACTAACAGTTTAAAGATCATTTATACTACATGAAACAGAAAATGAGTATAACTTGTGGAAAATTGTTATCAATTACAATTATTTATTATGCACCCTTTGTAGTCCTTCAACTACTTCTACACCACTTGCACTCACATTTATGACTGTGTGGCTGACTGCAAGCAAAAATCAAAATCTAACTTGGCATTTTTATGGGCCATGCTACCAATGGTGTGAGTGTGACCTCCCAATTGGTGTGGTAGAGGGAATTTCCCTAGGATCCTACTTTTATGACCAAATAAGAAATTGCTTATTTTGTCTGCACATATATTGGTTTAACAATTGTCCTGTTTCAGGTTTGGAGGTGATAATTTCTATTCGACCTGGAAATGGACCCCTCCCTGGCAGTCATGGGTTCAGGACAATCAAATCCTTCTCAGAGATCTAAGACTATTAGCAGTCATCTGGAATGGCATTAAATGTCTTATCATAACTAAGAATAATTGTGTAGGTTCAGTTAATGTAATGTTTTGCTTCAATGTCTCCAACTTTCAGTTTAAATTGCCTCTTTCAATGCTATTTTAAATTATTTAAATATAGTCACTGTACATTTTCATCAGTTATTATTGTAAGACATATTTTTGTTCTCAAGACATTGAGAGTCTGAGTAACCAAACAGATTTTATCAGTGAACAGGGATTGCTGAATAATCTTCCATCTATTTACTTATGAAAGAAAATAAAATTAATTGAGCTTCTTTCTCAGAAGTTAAAATTGAAGAAAATTTAGATTTTATGGAAAATTCAATTAACTTCTCTAAAAATTAAGTTGCAATAATAAATTTTAACATGACGCCTGAGGAATTCAATTCATTCTAACTTTGTATGTCTAATAAATATTTATAGAAAAATATAGGCAAAATTAACATCCAGTACACTCAATACCTATGATTGGTGTTGTTTTCAATGATAGTTAGGGTTTCATCTAATGTTTTTAATGAGATTGAAAATCTCAAATTTTAAATTTGATTGGAGAACAACATTAACACAGTAATTAAGAGTTATATAAACGTACATGAGTTAGAAGTCAGACTCATTATATAGTCAAATAAAGTTTTGGATGTATTGTAAAATATGAACATATTAGGAATGATGCAATTTTTTTTTCATTGTTCAATCAAGCCAACCCAATTGCACTATATATATTAGGTCAAGATGCCTTCTAATTTAAGCAATGAAAGAAAAGCAAACTATGATTTCCAATTTTGAAAAAGGTAAATATCTTCACATAAATTTCACATCTTCCCTACGTTACTTTTGTTATATTTAGATTGGTGTGGACGAAGAAGTGAATGAGAAAAGAGTTCCTTTTGCTTTGTGTTCAGGCTTCGTAGCGTGTTGGGAATTCATGTGTAATTCTTCAGCAACGTTGTTAATCACGCATGCCATGCCGTTTTTTTTGAACTTTGATTTGAAGGGTTAATTTCTATGGAGTATTAAATCATGAATCTTTGAACTCATAATAAAAAAAATCTCAAATCTTTGAAGCTCTATACGTCAACAACGAACACCAACACTCACAATTCCAGTCAAAATAAGTACCCATCAAGCTTTCTTCCATGAATGTCCAACATTTCTTTTTTATCATTAAAAACAGAATCAAGTTAATGTAATTTTCCTTGGTCCAACTCACAAAGTTTTAATTTTTATTTTTTCCATCAGGCTTATCATTAATACTAAAGCTCCTCAATTTCCTTTCCAACCAAATTTCAAGCAGCTACACATGTTGTGTGTAAAATGGACCTTTATGATGCATCCACAATTATTAAAAAAGAAAACACCAAAATCCACTACCCTTTTGCACATTAACAAAGGCTAGTTTAAAATCAAATTCAACTTGACACACCCATTGGGTTATTTCTACATAAACTTCTCACAATTTATTTTTCTTTATGCATGTTTCTGTCATTAGTCATCTCATTATTTCATTTTCTTTCTATCTATGCATGTCTGTGGTATATCTATATATCATATGGTGTTAGCAACTTGGTCATATTACAAGCCACCTAATTAGCTGCTATATTTGTCAAAAAAGTGGTGCACTGGAAGATGTATAAAAACTAGGAGGAGGAAAAAAATAAATAGAATTACTTGGAAGTTTACTGTTCAATGCACCAGCACTAGGAGTTGGGTCCAACCTAGATGTACCTAAATGACAAAACAAAGTCTAAAAGGGAGAAGAAAAGAAAAAGGGTGGTCTTCACATTTTCTCTGCTTTTGTTATTTACATATGGTTTCTTTTCGGTCTTACTTTCTCTTAGGATCATGATTGTAACAAAAGTCCCACTTTCTCTATCTTATCTCCACTCTTGTCATTTTGTCTAATCTTCAATGCTTCCCATTACAATATAAGAAAATTTAAATCAACAAAAACAAGAACTAAGAAAGGGAAAATAGAAAGAGAGAGAGAGAGAGGAGAAATCTTCTTAGGTGCTCCATTTTATAAACTATTGGAATTTGGTGATCTCATGGTACATTTACTTTAATTTTTGCTGACAGTGTATGTATAGACTTTATGACATTCATTACAGCATGAAATGCAGTTTAAATGATCATAAAGTCTAATGATACATGTTAATTAAAAATTAATGCAGTAATAATAATAAAATAAATTATGAAAACGTTAAAATCCTCTCTATAGACGATTATTGATCTATATTTATTTATTCAAAGTTTGACCCGTGCTTCAAAATAGTGAAATTTGATCAGATTTCAATAATAACAGGAAAAAAATATGACAGAAAAAGAAGTTCAGAATATGCACAATGTGTATAGTCGTTGTTTGATTCTCACAATTACAATAATTTCGTTTCCCTTCTTTGATTTCTCACAAAACTTTGGTCTTTGTTTCCCTAGTACTAGGAAAACATTAGGTTCTGTATGCGGGCCACACAGAAAGTTATTGTGATCAATAAACATGCATTAGTCTCACACAGCATAGGACAAGTAGGGTACTGACATTATGCAGCATTTAAAAACGAAGCAAAGAAAGAAAAGTGGTATTTGCTTTACTTCTTGATCAGAATGTACTTGAAAACTGACACAGAAATGATTTTTCTTCTACCATAGGTGTCAGCAAAAAAAGCAAAAGAAAGAAAAAAAAGCAAAAACACATTATCATTATCTGGGTTGAGTTACTTGAGAAAACTGATTAGACTAAAATTGGCATGTAACCAAGAAGAGGGACCCTCTCACCCTTCATCAAGTTAACCCACCCACCTTCCTTTTGGTGCATCTTTCTGCGATGATGACAACTTAGGATACGTTTTTATGCCCTTTCCATCACTGATTTCCAGTAACATGTGTCCCTTCCAAGCAACCTCATTCCCTTCTTGTCTTCTCTTCTTTTTTCCATCTTTGGATTCTCTTCATCCGAAGAACACACACTTTCACAGGTGGTAGTTGGTGTGAAACAGCAATCACAGACACAGCCACTGTGAAGACCATTATTCATTGAATTCGTCACACTGAATCAAAAGAGACACCCTGATGTGTTTTCCTAACAACAATAATGACCCTTGAAGAACTAGATGAAATAGGGAGAGAAAAAGAAAAATTCATCGGACAAAGACACTTTTTTTTTTTGCTTCTTTCATTTATGGAAAGGGAAAAGATACCATTTTTCTGAGGTGGGAAAACAAAGCAGGAGGAGAATAAAGAAAGAGTTGCCATTTCATGGTAAGAAAGCCACTTTTACAATTAGACCAAGCTTTGTACCTTGTTGACGGAGGAAACCATAAACCATTCAAATCAAAACCCATGTAATAACCAACCAACCAACCAACCATTCTCTCTACCTAAATCATCCACAACACAGGACACAAACTCTCATCTCATCATCATCTCCTCAGGAGGGTGATGATTCTGAGACTCTAGGTGAGGTCAGTGGGAACAAAGGCAAGAGCTGCGGTTGTGAGTCTCTGGGGGTGGTCATGGGAGAGGGATGCAAGTAGAAGCCCTTTTCAGCTATGGCCTTTTCCTCCTCTGATGAGTTTCCCAATGAAGGTGAGGACTTGTCAAAAGGGTCATCATTCAATGGGGTGACAGGGCTGAGAGCAAGGGAGGGGAAGTCAAGCAAGCTTGGGGAGAGGATCTCTGGCTTGTTTCTGGGTGAGAAGCCTGGAGAGTTGTTGTTCCTAGCAAAATTGGGCATGAGGGTGTTGAGCATGAGGGTGTTCTTGAGGCTGTTCCTCCTCTCATAGAGCTTTCCCTGCTTCTTTGGAGGAGTCTTGATGGGGGGTATGTTGAAGTTTCTGGATGGTGGAGGTGGTGGTGGAGGCACTGGATCTTGTGCTTGCTTTGTGGTGTCTGATGAGCCAGTTAGCATTTGGACCACCTGCTTGAAAGTGGAGGTGTCAGCTTGGACAAAGGTTGTAGGGTAAGGGTTGGAGTCAGATCTGGGGATGGTCTTTGGAGTGAGGGGTGGTGTTGGGATTTGGATGCCATTGCTGTTGCTGCTGCTCATGCAGTTGCTCACATTGCTTGATGGAGAGTTCATAGGAGAAGGGTGGTGACTCTCTCTCTCTTGAACCCTTGAGCTGATTTCCATACCCTTTCACCAAAACCAATACAAAGTAATAAGAGAGGAAGAAAAAGGGTTAGGAGGGATTTGGGTGGGGATTGGAGAAGAAATACATGGAAGAGTGAAAACCAAGGCTCAAAGAAAGAAGGGTTGAAAGAAAAGAGGGTTGCTTGCTTATTCTGCTTTGCTGTTGTTTCTATATACTATATACTATCTTTTTGGTTTCTTTTTCTCACACTATTCAAACTTTTTTTATTTCTGACCCTAAAAAATTGATTTTTTTTGGTGTGGGGCTTGAGGGTGTTGCTGGCTAGAGAGAAAATAACCCCAACAAGGCTTGGGGATTTATAAAGACAGAGGGAAAGGGAATTGTTAGAATTGGGAATTTTGGTATGAGGCATCTGTGCCACACCACTGGTAAAGCTATCATTGTTGTGGTGTTAAAAACATTTGTGACATTGACTTCAAAACCTAACTACCAAGACTATTGCATTTGAATATGTGATGGGATTGAACATGATGATGAACCATATACATAGATACATATATGTTCCAATTCATTCCTTGATTGTGGCTTTGTGTTGTGTTGTTGCTTTGTGCACTTTCAAACAGTGCACAAAAATATACTCATGGATGCCTAACTTAGACAAATAAAATGACAGGGAAAGATAAAATAAGAGAATACAACCTTGTTTGTGTTCAAAAGTTCAAACTTTGAAGAATATTTTTCATATTTGTTTTTTGCATTTTTTAGAATAAGTTATTTCTTTTTGTAAGTGTACAAATTCTATATTTTTTTTTTTCCAATTGGAAATGAGTTTGGTCAATTTATGATAACTTGTTTAATAGAAAAATGGTTGAATTCAAACTTGTGATAAAAATTTCCATCTTTAAATTTGACTCAATTTAAGTTCACAACCAACTAATTAGTATAATTCATCAGCCAAAATTTAATAAAAAAACCAAGATTATAGAAATAAATGACAGTAATTTTTTAAATAATCACTACAAAAATAAAAGTAATAAAACATATATAACAGCTTGTGATTCAATAACGATATAAATATTTATATTGTCAATACTTTAAAAGAAAATATGTATTTTGTTTAAATTTATTTTATTGAAGGAAAAGTTAAAATGAAACAACTAGGAATCTAATAATAAATATCATTGTCTGAATATCACGTCACTGGTACAAGCCTGGACAGAGAACTAAGTCAGAATAGTGAGAATATTAAAACATGTTTATATTCTATCAATTTCTTGAAAGATATTATACTAAATGCATTTTTAATATTTTGCACATGTATATTAACTATCTTATTTTCTTTGAATTAAATAGAAAAATGCTTATTCGAATTGCATATTTGGTTTCAATAAATTTTCAAATTGAAATATAATCCTAACTTCTAAGATATTTTCCTAAAAGAACTTCTTCTTTTTACACAAAAAAACTTCGAATATTATCAAAGATAAAATGGATGAGACTTTCGATAAAAATACTATGCATGTTCACACCAAATATATCAAACGCATACGTGAACTTTGACAAAAGAACATAAAAAATGATTAAAAAAAAAAATCAATTTGCACTCTGATATTAATACTTCAAAAATATAATCAGACTTATTCTCAATTAGTAATTATATATATCATAAATGTTATCAACATGTTATAGAACCATATTTTTTTGTCAATTGAAATTTATGAAATTTAATGAAATGCGAGTTGCACAGTTTTGTAAATTTCAAAAAAGTTTAGTCATTATAAAAAAATTTACAAAATAAAAGCTAACATAGTCTGCATCTGTATAAATAAATAAAAATTGTAATTATATAGTATTCTACCATATTAGAGCTTATGAGGCAATATTATATTATGTGCAGTGGGGTTCTATTGGATAAGGAATTTTTTCAGTGGTTAATATATGAGAATCATGTTGTAAGAAAAAAAAATATTAAAGCAAAATCAATAAATTTTATATTATAGATCCTAATCATGTCCAGTTATAGTTTGTTTTGATTATTTTTTCTCTCTTGCAATATGATCCTCTTATGTTGGATTGTTCTTTTCTTCAAATTTTCAAAGTATCATTCTTGTACTGATACGTAAGCTGGTGCTCTATGACAATTGTAGCAGTTTCAATGCTGAGTTATTTGAATTTACATATATCTTATGTTTAATATCCAAAATATCTTGATCCAGTGACTAATAATTAACACGTTAATATGATGATAATGGCCTTAATTAATTTAGTTGTTTAATCAGTGTTTTGCACCTTATGTGAATCAGTTCGGTTTCCAAAACAAAGTGCAGCAGCAGGGAGCACTTGTGGATTCCATAACTTTGATTCTACAAAGCTGCTGATTGGTAATATGTAATTTCATATCTCTCCACTTGAGTTAGTGGTTTAGATTTTTCTTTCCACACTTTAAAATCTTGAAAAGCTAAAAAAGAAAAGGGAATCAAATTCTGATTTATATTATTTACATTAAAAAAGAGATAGACAGCAGAAGAAGGGAGATGATGGGGGACCAAATGCCAATAAGACAAAGTCACTCAATGCTTTTAAGAATTGATTTATTACTCTTTAATGGATGATCATTATTAGGGTAGTGTGGAATCCATTTTTAAACTCTTCTGTTATGCAAGAATTTATTCATTTCTCATGAAAAAAAGTTGCCAATTTATTACCTGGTTAAGTGTCAATGAAGAAACCTACTGTACTAGCCATCATTAATCATAATAATTTATGCTTTTAATTTTCAGCAAGGATAAATTATTAAATGTCAAAGTGTGGACTACATAGTGATATATATATATATATATATATATATATATATATATATAATAAAAAAAATAAAAATATATATATATATATATATATATATATATATATATATAT
>Ga0209700_101428_pt1 | contig 49467 bp, 25 predicted proteins | sample SiratroredBW_FD_187528 | JGI IMG/M metagenome (GOLD analysis project Ga0209700, IMG submission 187528) | Root nodule microbial communities of legume samples collected from California, USA - Siratro red BW (SPAdes) (version 2) | ecosystem: Host-associated > Plants > Roots > Nodule | place: USA...
TCACCCAGAACTAAAATATATATATATATATATTTTAGTTCTGGGTGATCTGAAATTATTTATTTACTACTTTCGATATATTCTAACAAGTAAAGGATAAAATTGAAATTTTAATAAGCGTTGAAGAAAATTATGTGGTGAGGAAGAAAATGTCCTAATTTTGTGGGATATATTTTCTGCAGTTCGTGGAGGTATTGTGAATGGATCAGATAATATTTTTATATAAAAGGAAAAAAATTATAAATATGCAGTTTTATAATACGGTATCAAAATATGAAGTGTTTCAAAGTAATATTTATTGTAAAGTAGATCTTTCAAGTACATGGAAATATATCTTCCTAACTTCATGGACATCCCAAAACCACTGTACATAAGCATCTTTTTAGTGAAAACTCAGTTTTTATTCCTTAAACAGTGTTCTAAACACACTTTTGCTCACATTGTTTACCTTGTTGTGGTTCGTCCCTTTCAACTGGGTTTAGCATAATGCTACACCTAGTATTGCTGCTAGGCCTTCAAATCTGCATATATCTAGCATACTCCTCTGGTGATCAAATTATAATTTTACAAAAAAAAAAATATGCAGCACCAATTTGTATTGCTAAACTTGATGATAGCTCCATCTTGTATTGCAAAAAATTTATTCTAGCACCAAGTTAAACAGCTCATGTTGTGCCCTCACATCACACAACCCATTTGTTTTACAAAACTTGATATTTCTTGCTCAAGGAAGAACAAAAGAACAACAAAGATCATCTTTGGTTGACAGTGTAAATTCTTACACTAGTGTACCCTGATATGAATTGAGCTGGCTTATTGAATCTCTATCATATCACAGACCTGTTAAACCGTGTTCTTAACTAATACTATATATGTTGTTATTTATGTACATGCAGAAGAAGATGTAGTTGAGATGTAGCATGGACTCTCTAATAATAGCTGGTTTTCGTAAGTTCCTGTCATGGCCTCCTTTAAAGGCATGGCTGCAAGAGCAATGGATTCTCCTCAAGTCGTACGAGGCACAAGTTGGTGAACTAAGAGGTGCTGTCGAGAACCTCAAGAATGTGAGAGATGATATTCAGCACAAAGTTGATGAGGAAGAACTACGACGTGGAAGAGAAATTCCTGTTGAAGTGAAAGAATGGATAGAGAGGGTGGATCGACTAATTTCTGAATATGAGGATTTCAACGAGGACACTTACCATGAACTTGCGGTGTTTAACGTGTTCGAGAGTGGTTACCTTCCCAAGCCAGGGATAAGGTATCTTCAAAGCAGAAAAGCAAATGATATTAGAAGGAAGGCCAATGGGTTAGTGCAAACTGCAAAGTTTGACACATTTTCTTATTGGTCCGGTCCACCCTCCATGGCAGCCTTTTTCTCTAACGTTGGTTATGAAAGCTTTCCATCCAGAGAAGAAACAATGAGAAAGATCATTGCAGAATTGGAAGAGCCAAGTGTTAGAATGATTGGTCTTCATGGGTTGAGTGGCATGGGCAAGACCACTTTAGTCAAAGAAGTTGTTAAGGTAGCCTTAGAAGCCAAGAAGATTGATGTAGTGACCATGGCAAGCGTGACAAGAAATCCTGACATAAGAAAAATCCAAGGACAAATTGCTGACTCTTTGGGGATTATATTGGATGAGGAAAGTGACATTGCAAGAGCTGCTAGAATACAAGAGATATTAAAGAATGAAAAGACGAAGACGCTTATAATTCTGGATGATCTCTGGGAAAAAGTGGACTTCAATATGCTTGGAATTCCATATGAAATATATAGTGATACCGGCCTGAAAAATGTTAAAGAAGAAAAATCCCACCATGATAGTAGCGTGATGAATGTGAAAGAAGCAAAAGCTAAAGAATCGCGTGGCGCTTCGCATGAGGTGAAAACTGAAGAAACTCGTAGTCAGTACAAAGGGTGCAAAATTTTGATGATTTCTGAAAGCAAAAAGGTATTATTAAGTCAAATGGGAAGGACAGAAAACTGTGTTTTCTCTTTGGAAGTCTTAAAGGAGAAGGAAGCAGAGATGCTGTTCAAGAAAATGGCTGGAATGGGAGACTATAATTCTGAATTTCAGAAGTTAGGAGCTCAAATTGCCAACAAGTGTAACGGGTTGCCAATGACAATTGTTACAACTGCAAGGGCATTAAAAGGTCAGAGCCGCTCTGTGTGGGAGGATATTCTCCGAAAACTTGAATGGCAGAAGTTAACTGGAGCACCAGAGTTTTCAACAAAGTTGAGTTATGATCTTTTAGAAGACGAGGAACTCAAGTATACTTTCTTACTTTGTGCTCGGATGGGTCATGATGCATTGATTATGGACTTGGTCAAATATTGCATTGGTTTGGGGTTCCTTCAAGGGATCTACACAGTAAGGGAAACCAGGGACAGAGTTTGTAACCTGGTTGAAAAGCTAAAAGAGTCAGGTTTGTTGTCTGACAGTTATTCAAGGGATCAATTTACCATGCAAGATATTATTCGCACTGCAGCTTTGTCAATAGCAAATAAGGAAAAACATTTATTTACAATGACAAAGGGAAAGATAGATGAATGGCCTCATAAACTTGAAAAGTATGCTGCTATTTCCTTGCATCATTGTGACTTCATTGAGGGGTTTCCTAGGAGAGTAAACTACCCAAGACTTAGGGTCCTCCATGTCAACAACAATGATCCACATCTCAAAATACCCAAAAACTTTTTTAAGGGAATGAAGGAACTCACAGTGTTGATATTGACTGGCTTTCATCTATCCCTCTTAGATTCGTCAATTTCATCCTTGATAGAACTCAGAATGCTTTGTTTGGAGCAATGCACACTAGATAAGGAATTATCCATCATTGGAGGGCTGAAAAAGTTAAGAATTCTTAGTTTTTCAAAATCTGATATTGAAAAATTGCCAGTTGAATTGCAACAGTTGAAAAAACTACAAATTTTGGACTTAAGTAATTGCTCTAAACTTAAAGAAATTCCAGCTGGTGTCATTTCAAGCTTGGTATGCTTAGAGGAGTTGTATATGAGAAACACCTTGATTCAATGGGAGGAGGAAGAACTTACTCGTCAAAGTAAAATAGCCCTTCTTTCTGAGTTGAAGCATTTGAGTCAATTGACAACTCTAGACATACAAATCCCAGAGGTTTCCCATTTGCCGAAAACCTTGTTCTTCGACAAGTTAAATAGTTACAAGATTGTTATTGGAGATTTGAGTGCAAGCTTAGAAACTGATTTCAAGTTTCCAGAGAGGTATGAAACATCTAGATTTTTAGCAATACGATTGAAAGATGGGTTTGACATTCATTCTCTAAAGGGGATCAAAATGCTGTTTGAAGGAGTTCAAAGTTTGGTTTTGGAAGAACTTAATACTGTCCATGATATATTTTATAGACTGAATTTAAAGGGTTTTCCATATCTAAAACATCTGTCGATTGTAAATAATTTCACCATTCAATCTGTCATCTATCCAAAAGACAGACAGCAGTCACAACACCCTGAGCAAGCCTTTCCTAAACTGGAGTCATTGCATCTCTATAATCTCAAGAAGATCAATAATATATGCTCCTGTAAACTTTCTGAACCCTCCTTTGGTAAACTGAAAGTCATCAAGATCAATCTCTGTGGTCAATTAAAGAGTGTATTCTCAATTTCTGTGGTAAATCTTTTAACTGTTCTTGAAGCGATTGAAGTTTCTGAGTGTGACTCTTTGAAGGAGGTTGTCTCTGTGGAAGACTCACAAAGCAACACCCAGGAATCCAAACTTGTGTTTCCTAAATTACTCTATTTGAAGTTACAATCTTTGTCTCAGTTTGGTGAATTTTGTCAAACACCATCAGCAGAAAAAAAACTCTTCAACAAAAAGGTATGTTTAAAATTATGCTCTAAATGTTTTTATCTCTTACAGCTCAAACTTGTTTTTCACATTTTATTTTCTTAAAGCGAATAGGAAGGAGTTTGTAAGGTGTTAAAAGTTAAATCATCTTAGCTATTGAAAAAATTAAGTTGAGAAAGTCAAAATAAGTTCTTTAATTTATTCATGTGTGTCTCTTTGCAGGTTGAAGTTTCAAAATTAGAGAGAATGGAGTTGTCATCAATCCCCATTGCCAACATATGGAGTGATCATTATTCACACAGGTCCTCTTTTAAAAATTTGACACATTTGGATGTTAATGGTTGTTGGAAATTAAAATATCTAATATCATTTTCAATGGCCAAGTCTCTGTCAAGCCTTCAAAGCCTTTTTGTAAGTGAATGTGAGAACATGGAAAGCATCTTTCCTGATAACATGCAAATGGAGGTGAGTAGGTTGGTAGGATTATATTTCACTTTCTAATTTTCATGTTCTAATATTATGTTAGATGTAAAATGTAGGTTCTCTAAGTCATAAATATCAGAAACTAGTTGAAATATAGGTACTGTGGTTATGATATCAAATTACAATAGACAATCATAGTTTCAACTTTATCACACTTCATATGATGCCAATATACAATAATATCTTAACCCTAAAAGGAATTACAATCTTTATTATAATCAATGTACACCTTTTGCTCTCTCTTTGTTGATTGATTTTGTGACTTGTTTGGACTCTAATTCGCTTAACTTATGACTATTTTGAACCAAAACAGCGTGGCTTCTTTCCAAAATTGAAGAATATCAAATTTAGTAGCATGAAGAGTTTGAGTAAGATATGGAATTCAAACCTCCCTTCAGAATCCTTTAGCAAGCTAGACACACTAATCATTGAGAAGTGTGATAAATTAGTCAGTGTTTTTCCTTGTTACAATGAGGGAATATTTCACAGTCTATGCAGCCTGACTGTTACAAAGTGCAGGTTAATGCAAACAATATTTGACATAGATGATAAAAAACATGATGTTGGGGATGTAACTGGCTTGCAAGATGTTCATTTAGAAATACTCCCAAAGTTGAAGCATGTATGGAAATTGAAAGAGGGTCGAGGGGGGATTCTTAACTTGAACAATCTGCAAAAGATAATGGTCGAAAATTGTTACTGCTTGGAAAATATATTTCCATTTTCTGTAGCTACGAGTCTTGGCAATCTTGAATACCTTGTGGTGAGTTATTGTTACGAATTGAAGGAAATTGTGGCCAAAAGAGCAGCTGCCAACAAGGCTAATTTATCATTCAAGTTTCCTAAACTAAGAAGCATCAAATTTTCAGTCCTACCACAACTTACAAGTTTCTATCCAGGAGCTTTTCAACTGAATTGTCCAATGTTGAATGACCTATCTATTGAACGTTGTGACTGGCTGGAACCATTCCACAAAGAAACTGTAGATGCACAAGAAAAGTCTGTCCTCTTTCCTCAAGAGGTACTACTAAGTCTTTCATATCTTTAACAATAATTTCTAATTCTTGTAAACATAAGTTATAAAAATAGATTTAAAAATAATCTCGCACATTTACTTAAATTTATACTTCTTTTTCATTATCTATTTTCTATAGGTACTCAACAAGTTGAAGTCCATGCAAATTGAGTCTTGGCATGCAAAGTCACCAAACAGTTCTATGGGTGAAGGGAATCATCGAAGAAATAGTTTAGAAGAGCTTTGTTTATCTAGATTAATGGATACTGAGATCTTATATTCTTTTCTCCATAGCAACCCAAATCTGGAAAGCCTATCCTTGAGTGATTGTTTCTTTGAAGAGACAGTGCCTCTTGAAAAACATACAAAAATTGAAACACTGGGAGTAGTTCCAAAGCTGAAAAGTTTGAAGTTGACAAACTTAATTAATCTTAAAGATCTAGGCTTTGATCAAGACATAATTCTTAAAAGGGTAGAACTCTTGCTTTTGAAAAGATGCCCTTGCCTGACAACAGTAGTGTCTTCTTCAGCATCTCTCAGTAACTTGGTGAATCTTGAAGTGGATAATTGTGATGGATTAGTAAATCTAATGTCACCATCTACTGCAGAAAGCTTGGGTCAACTCAACACCATGAAGGTAACCAAATGTAGATCTCTGGTGGAAGTTGTTGGAAAAGATGCAGAGAATACTGACAAAGTTGTTTTTAAACAATTGAAGACTCTGGAGCTTGTTTCTCTGAAGAACCTGGAGAGTTTTTGTAGCTCTGATAGTTGTGAATTTGAGTTCCCTTCACTGGAAAAAGTAGTGGTGAGTGCATGTTATAATATGAAAAAATTTTCTAACAAAGTCACAAGCAGGAGCACACCCATTTTACAAAATATATACGTGGTACCTGAAAAAGAGAAGAAAAGATATTGCTGGGATGGTGATTTAAATGCTACAATACAAAAAATATTTCAGGATAAGGTATGTTATGTGTATGATCTTTGGGACTGAATTTTCATTTTACATTTTGTTATTTGTCTCTTTTAAAATTTACTTTAGAAATGATTGTTTTAATTATTGATGAATAAAGAAAAGCATAACAATAAAATTGGAATAAATTAATAAGGAATTTCTGTTTTATGCATAACTAGTACTTTTGCACTGAACTGCACTTAACAAACATTTATGAATAATATTGTTGTTAAAATTCATAAAAATAATTAGTTTTGAAATTTTATAGATATAACGCTCCATTCTCACTAACAAAGAAATAACAAAAGTGAATGACAATTGATTGACTTTATGGAGGGGAATATGTTTTATCCTAATATTAACTTAATGGTAATATATATTCACAGAAATTTTTTGAAGGCATGGACATGATGAGTTTCTCTGATCACCCTGAGCTACAAAAAGCCTGGCAAGGTGTTGGAGTTTATTTGCAAAGTATTCATAGTTGGTTCTATAGTTTGGAAATTTTGAAGCTGGAGAACTGTGAAATTCAACAATGTGCAATTCCATCTAATATTCTTCCTTATTTGAAATGCTTAAAAGAACTGGTGGTGCAAGGTTGCAACAAGGTAAAGGTAGTTTTTGAGATGAATGACACAGAGAGAACAGGACCAACATTCCAATTGCAGAAATTAACTCTACAAAATCTATCAAAGCTTAAAAATGTGTGGGAAATAAATGGTGAAGGAACTCACAGCTTTCAAAATCTGCAAGAAGTGTCTGTTCAAGAGTGTCACATGCTACAAACAGTGTTTCCTGCAGCCCTGGTGAAACATCTTAAGAAGCTTTACACACTTGAAATTGAATCTAGTAGGGGATTGTTAGAAATTGTTGGAAAGGAAGACAATGTAGCATCAGACCAAACACAGAATTTTGTGTTCCCTTGTTTAACTACACTAATTCTTTTTGACCTGCCCGAGCTAATTTACCTTTACCCTGAATCGTTCACCCTGGAACGCCCTGTGTTAAATACTTTACTTGTGTCAGATTGTCCAAAGTTGAATCTATTTCCTCTTTTCTTGGATCCGAAGGTATGTGATAATCGGTTTGCATTTGATTTATTTATTAGCTTTTCGTCTACTAATCCTGATTCCAATTCACAGTCTTTTCTTTTTTATTGTGGTGTTGTGACTAGGTCATTTCCAACCTGGAGAAATTGACACTCGATTGGAAACACAGTTTGGTGTTAAATTCAAGTTTAGGATGTCTCAAGGACTGCCTTGACTTTGAGGATTTAAGTTCTATTGTTCTGCAATTTGATGTTGATGACAATGAGAAGCCTAATTTGCCCATTCAAATACTCCGGAAGGTGCCAAATTTACAAGAAATGAGTATAAATTCTTGTCATTGCCTAGAGGCATTCCGCACTCAAATTCCTGAAATTGATCAAAACACCATACTTACAGACTTGAAAGTCTTGGACCTGACAGATATATGGGAGCTCAAATCTATTGGATCAGGGGATGTTCCATGGTTAGACAAGATTTGTGAGAAGCTCCGTATGTTATATGTTGACAATTGTCCTCATTTCACCGCATTAATGCATCCCTCTTCTGCAGTATCTTTTTCCTGTTTGAAAAGATTGTACGTGTTTGATTGTCAAAGATTGAAGTACTTATTCACATCCTCCGCAGCAAAGAATCTAAGTCAGCTTGAGTATATCTGTCTCTACCAATGTAGATCACTAAAAGAAATAGTGGCAAAAGAGCAAGGTGAAACAACTTCAGGAGAGATCAAATTGCAGAAGCTATACCGCGTAGTTTTATATGATTTATCAAGCTTGGAATGTTTTTATTCTGGAAATCACACTTTGCGGTTACCCTCTTTGATAGAAGTTGATATAATTAGGTGCCCCAAGATGGAAATTTTCTCTCAAGGATCAATAGGTTCGAATTCTTGTAGAAAAATTACAACTTCCTTTGAGTTAAATGGTGGATTGGTAATCGTGGATGATGATCTTAACTCGACTGTCAAAAAGGTGTTTCGACAACAGGTAACCCCTTCTTCCAAATCAATTAACAACAACTTCAACTTTTGTTGAGTTTAATGTCTTAAACTAGTGAGCCATATACAACATCTCTTTTGATCCATTGTCGGACAGGATACCAACATTTGTATCCAATACTTTCCTTATTATTGTGATTCTATTATTTTGATAATTTGTCATTGTTAGGTTGAAACTAGTGTTAATCCTTTATTTTATTTTATTGGAGAGTTGGTGCATGACAGTGATTAAGTACGAAGCAACGTCTTTCTATTGTGGAGATTTTTATATTTCTTTTATGTATTAACCAAAGTGACAATCTTTGTTTTCTGTAACACACAACATTTGAAACTGTACCTTAAACAATGTGAATCCTTATATACTCGTCTTTACTCTTGTGTATGCCCAGAATCATATAGTTTTTGGGGATTCTCGTATGTTGCAAGAGATAAGGAACTCAGAGACACTTCCAGAAGGGTATTTCCACAATTTAACTTCTATGGTAGTGGAAGATTGTGAATTTTTATCAGATGCAATACTGCCTTCCCATTTACTTCATTTGCTCAGTAACTTGAAAAAGTTGCAAGTGCGGAGATGTAATTCTCTAAAGGCAGTATTTAGTCATACAAAGATCACTGATATGGGACCTCAAGGAAGTCTCACCCATCTGGAAGAACTTCATGTGGAAAACTGTGAAGAGTTAGTGGCAATTGTTGAAAAGGGTGAAGCAGAAACCGATGAAGCTAATAAAGAGATTGCTATATTCTCCAGCATAACCTTGTTGAGACTATCGAATTTGCCAAACCTAAGGTGCATATATCCTGGAACGCACATATTAAAATGGGGTAAGTTAAAAGAGTTGCATGTCAAACATTGTCAAAAGCTGAAGTTTTTTGCAACAGAATATCAAAACTCTACAGGTTTGAATCAATATGATCAAGATAGATTTTCAACAGATCAGCAAGAAGTTGTCTCTCTCGAAAAGGTATGGCATTTTGGACAGAACATGACTAAACACACTGCATTTTGTGCTTACACATACATTTATCATTGGGACTTGTTTTTAAGGTTATTATTGGGACATCCAACATATACTTTGTGTGTCAACAATTTTGTGATTACCCTTTTATTCTGGATAGAATTATTTATCTACTGATGAGAAATTCGTAGTTAGTGAAAGGTTAAGCTCTGAAAAAAGTATTAGATAAGTGCAAATGTCAGCTTTCGCTTAAGATGATATGCACTGTGTTTAGGTGTGGCCTTTCTTATACAAAATTACTGGTAATCTTAAAATGACAATAGGTCAATCTTGAAAAGGTTTTTCTAGAAATTTTCAAATTAAATAAGTAAAGGTAACTGTATTTAAATTAATCTGTTTTTCAGGAAGTGCATTTTTATTTCCTTCATAAAAACACTACTAAATGTTAGAAATAAATTATTCCTTTTGGCCTTCTGATCTTTTGTACTTATTTTGAATCCAAGGTTACTCCCAACTTGGAGGTAATGTCTCTCGGCAAGGAAGAAAAAGAGATGATTTCGCAAGGAAAACTTCATATCGAGCTCTCCAAATTAAGGTCGCTCATATTGCAGTGCTTTGACAATGAACAAGAGGATGTATTTCCATTTGTTTTTGGTTCGAAGGTGTCAGAGTCACTCTCCAGTATCAAAAAGCTAGGGTTGCTTCATTGTGCTTTCAAAGAGATATTCCCCGCTCAAGAACCGTGCAAAGATCATACTAAAATCCTTTCACAGCTTAAAATATTGGAGCTTCTGAGTCTCTTCCAACTTAAATCCATAGGATTAGGGCACTCCTGGGTAATCCCCTTACTACAAAATTTGAATACCTTGCTTGTTAGGGACTGCCATCTTTTGACAAACTTGACACCATCCACTGTGTCTTTCTCAAATCTGATAAAGCTTAGTATAAAGAATTGTCGTAAGTTGAAATACTTGTTCACATTTTCAACGGCCAAAACATTGGTTGTATTGAAGGAGGTTTACGTAGCCAATTGTAAATCGCTAGAAACGATAGTGGCTATGGATAGAGATGAAGGTGACCTGAACGAAGACAATGAGGTGGAGGAGGAAGGACAAGGTGAAGGAAATGAAGATGATGATGTAGAGGAGGAGGGACTAGGTGAAAGTGAAGAAGATGAAGATGATGATGAAGAAGATGACAGTAATGAAGATGATGGTGTGAAGGAGGAGGGACAAGCTGGAGGTGAAGTCGACAAAGATAAGGATAAAGCTCATGTTAATGCTGATGGAGATGAAGATGAAAAGGGAGGTGGCGGTGACGAAGATAATGATGTGGAGGAGGAACAATGTGAAGGTGAATATGACAAAGATAAAGATAATCCTGAAGGTGATGGAAACGAAGATGAAAATGAAGGTAAGGGTGATAAAGATAAAGATAAAGATGAAGCTAAAGCTATTGCTGAAGGTGATGGAGACGAAAATGAAAATAAAGGTGACAGTGATGAAGATGATGGTGTGGAGGAGGAGGAACAAGGTGAAGGTGAAGACGACCAAGATGAAGATAAAGATAAAGACGAAAATGAAGTTAAAGCTAATGCTGAAGGTGAAGGTGAAAGTGAAGGTGATGGAGATAGAAATGAAAATGAAGGTGATTGTGATAACGGAGGAAATGAAGGTGAAGATGAGATTACATTCAAGAAGCTTGAGAGTTTGACTCTTAGATCATTACCAAAACTTCGAAGCTTTTATACTGGGAGTTCCACTTTGAATTTTCTATCCTTGGAAGAAGTGTCGTTTAGAAAATGCTGCAGTGCTAAGCTTTTCCGTCTTGGTGACAAAGTTCCAAAGACATTAAGTGTGGAAATAGATTACTTTAAACGTGATATGAATTCTGTGTTCATGCAACAAGACGGGGCAGAGGCATCCTGAACTATGTTGTAAGTTTGTCCTTATTTTTGCATCAATTATTTCCTAATTTATGTGTTGATTTGATTCTGTATTAAATCTAATTAAATTTAAATACAATCAAAATTATGATCAGATCATAGAAGACAGGTTATTATTGCTTCTTGATCTTTCCTGGTTCAGTTTTGTGCCTTTATTTTTTCCTGACTAGCAGACTTGGTTTGCTCTTTGGAACTAATTCTGTCCATAAATCAATGACTGTATTAATCAAAATGTATCATGAAAAGAATGTTTCCTTCTCTTCTCTAATACATTCATTGCATCCATGTTACAAAAAATAGGTGTTGTTGGCGTCATGTTTTCTCATGCCTTCCACAATATGGTTTAGCTGTTATGAATATTTTACGTATCAAAGTTCGTGTCCACACTGCTCCTGAATAGATTCGACATATAGGTTTGAGACTGCTCTACTTTTAGCTACTATCTAACGTTGTTGTTTGTTTTTGTTTTTTTGTTTCAAATCAAGGTTCAATGAATCACGAGAATCAAAGAATGCAATAATATGGTAAGGGCATAGAATTGTGACTACAACTATCAACAAATGTAGTTCCTTTCTTTTCTTTTCTGTTGAAGTGTGGTGGTGTTCAGGAATAAAAGGTCAGCTATCTGTATTGTTCTGAAGTTACACAAGGGTGTTTGTGTTTTGTGCATAGGTGGTCTTTTATTTATACAGAAGCAAAGGTTTGTATGTTTTTTTAAATCGTATATGTATTTGACCACATAAGGACGCTGCATGAAGTAAGTTAGCAACTTCATGCATTTCAACAGATGTTGTGTGTGATTTTCAAGGAGTAAGGTGTTTAATATTTCTATGACATGTATTGACTTCTATATGTAAAAGGGGTTTTTTGGAATAAAGATGTGTATGTATGACAGTTGTGGAAGATCGTACACTCGTAAACTAATAACGATTTTCTAATAGCTACGTAATATAAAAAATGTATGTATTGGTCACGTAGGAGACCTTGCTTTTATATTAGTAGTTTATATAGATATAAATTTTATAATTTTTCAAGGTTAATCAAATAGCAGAAAACTGCACTAGTCCAATTATTATTTTGTCTTTTATTTTTAATTTATTTACTTATTAATGCCTTTGATGTATCATATAAAACATTACATTCTCCCATTTAGCTTATACAACATTGTATATGTTAAAGAATCAATAAACAAATAAACTAAACATTCATTTAACACTCATATTGATAACATGTTTATTTGACTATAAATGTTTTGTTAAAGGATCATTTATTATAAAATTTGTGTTAATATGTTTTATTTACACTTTTTATTTCTAAACTTTCTTCTTTTTTATGACAAAGTATGTTTAGTATCTTTAGAGCACTTATCATTCTTAGATAAAAGCATTGTCGCAAATTTATTATAATATATTTTCAATAGCTTAATAATATTGTTAATAATTTCAAGTCCTAAAATAAAGTTTTGCAATTAATTAGCTTGAATTGTATCCTCAAAACATGTTACAGATTTAGTTTCCACGGTAGATGCAACAACAACATAATGTTTTCCACTTCAAGATGAATAGACTTCCTATATGTAAGAATGTGAAATTTTGTTCCCAATAGATATTTTAGGATTTTCTTTACATCTTTCCATGATCTATTCACATATTACTTTGATATTGTCTTAACATTCCAATCACAAAACTTATGTCTGATTAAGTCCAAGTTTGAACATACATAATATTCCGAACAACAAATGCATATAGAATAATTTTATCTATTTATATTCTAATTTATTCTTAGGATATTGAGTGAGACTAAATATATCTTTTTTTTTTGAATTAGAACAAGCAATGATGAGCATTTGCCCATCTTAAACATCTTTATTACTTTTTTATATAAGTTTGTTAGAATAAGCATACCATTTCGTCATATTTGTTTCAAAATATTTTTATTTTTATCACATAACTTTGACTTACATATATCTTTCATTTCAAAGATACCAGAGAAAAACTTCTTAATCTCATGAAGAAGACTAAAATCATTGTAAGTAACATCTACATACAAAATAAAATATATAACCTTACTCCCACTAATCTTATATATATATATATATATTGATCAATAGTGTTTTCTCTAAATTCAAAAGAAACAAGAGTACATTAAACTTCAAATACCATTGGCGAGAGAAGAGAAGCTTATTTAAGTTCGTATATTGATTTCTTTAATTTTCACACAATGTGTTCCTTTCCTTCAACTGAAAACCCCATTAATTGGTTGATCCATATAAACATTCTCTTCCAAATATCCATTAAGAAAGGTAGTTTGCACATCTTTTTAATGTAACTCTAAGTCATAATGGGCTACTAGTGTTATGATAATCTGGAAGGAATCCTTTCGTCAGACAAGAGAAAATGTGTCTTTATAGTCAACACTATATTTCTAAGTAATGCCCTTACCAACACGTCTAGCCTTACGACATTCAAGTTTTTTCATGAGAGTCACATTTAGTATTAAAGACCGATTTACAGCAAACTCTTGCAACTTCCAGTGTTATACAAGGTTTCAAACATCATTATTTTCCATGATGTTCAACTCTTTTTTTCATGGCATCTAACCATTTCTCAAAATTATCATAGTTTATAGGTTGTTGAAATGTAACTAGGTCATTATCATTAATGTTAAAGTCAATTTATAATTCATGTAGATATACCACATAATCATTCAAAATAGTCAGACTCTTTTCTAGTTTAGACCTCTTTATGCTACTTCTTGTGATTCTTCAACGGCTCATCATTGTGTTACTGTTTTTCGTTTTCATTTGTCACAACAATTAGAAGAACACTCACTTTATTTATGGAGGCACAAGTTAAAGGAATATGTACTCTAAATTTAATTTTTGCTTGTTGTGGAATCAAACTCCTCTTCATTTCGTCATTCTCAATAAACCTTGCATTTTCAATTTCAAAATTATCATACTATGATTAGGATAATAAAACATATAGCCTTTGATTTTTCTGGATAACCAATTAAATATCCACTTATTGTTCTTGCATCCACTATAAACACACACACACAAAAGAATACTTAACATATTTGTAACTATATCCATTGATGTTCCATTAGTTCTTTCTAATACATTATTTTGTTATGGTGTACCTAACATTGTGTATTATGTAATAACCTAGAAAATAGCTATAGAACAAAAACTAACCTAGAATTTAGTTTTAGAGATAAATAAGATAATACATATATTTTTTAACAGAAGAGTTGTTTAAGTAAATAAAAGATAGTTATTTACTTTTTATTTTTATAACAACCACCAACTCTCTCTCTCTTAGAAGATATTTTCTCTCCTATAAGATATTTTATCTCTCTAAGAAGATATGCTGTTTTATTTTTATAAAAACTATCAACACTCTCCATAAGAAGATGTTATGTTTTATTTTAATAAAAACCGCCAATTATCTCTAAGAAGATATTCTGTTTATAAAAACTACCAAATCGCTCTCTTTCTCTCTCTCTCTTTCTTTAAGAAGATATACAGTTTCATTCTTACGAAAATCACCATCTCTCAAACAATTTCTCTTTAAAGTTTTCTACCTTCTCTCTAGATTTGTGATCTCATAGGTTATCAGATTGACAATCAGAGGACATCCCTAGATTCCTAACATTGAGTAAATCAAGAGTGTCCGATCAGATTCTTGAACATAGTTAGGTTGCATGTGATTTTAGGGTTTTTGAGTATCTCTACTCTATAGAGGTAAGGGAAGCTAGTTTGTGTGTGTTTATAGATATTATTATTACTTGTTTTGTGAATTTGGGTAAGGAAAATTAGTTGTATATTTTTTTATAGATATTTTAATTATTTGTTTTGTGAATTTGGGTAAGAGAAGCTAGTTTGAATGTTTTTAATAAATATTGTAATTACTTGTTTTGTGAATTTGGGTAAGGGAAGCTAGTTTAAATGTTTTTAATGGATATTGTAATTATTTATTTTATTATATATGAATTGGATGGATTTGAATTGAATGGAATGAATGTTTATGAATGGTATGATGTAGTATCAATGTTTGTGAATGATGTGGTGTGTCATCGAGACATAGTATCTTCAAGAAAAGAGATACCCATGTTGAGATTATTAGGATGTGCATTGTTTGGGGATTCGATCTATCTAAGGAGGTATCCTGACTCTACTGGTACATTGGATTCATATAGATGAAGTTTACCAGTTGGTGAAGAGTCGAAAGAGGTTCATATGGCTATGTCTGAGGTTTGAAATATGAGCTTATCGGAATAGGACATATGGATTAACCCTGTACATATGGGAACTGTACCCGGGGTTTGAAATATGAGTTGATCGGAACAGATTGATGGTATATGACAGGTGCACACCTCTGAGTCTAACTCAATGCACAAGTGTCTTCTAGAAGTAGAGAGTCTAGTGTCTTTGTTTGTGAGTCAGTATATGTATGATATAAGATGAAGTATGAAAGCTTGATTTTTTTGTGTTTGATTGAGATAGAAATTTAATTGATGAAAATACATTTTCTTAAAACTCTCTAGCTTACCCTTATTTTTGTGTGTTGTTTGTTTTGTTTTTAAATCTGTGATGATCGTGTATATTATATTATACTCGACCAGAGGATTTGATAGGTGGTGTTAGTCTCCAGTGAATTGATGAAGAAACTTTATTTTATCTTATTTGTAATTTTATGAAGATATTTTTATTAAATCTTACGTGGAGAAGTATATTTTGGAATACATAATGAATATATGGATTTTTATATTCAAGTTTATTATATAATTTTTATGCAATAAAGTTTCTATTATATAAAAAATATGAGATGTTTCATATTATGTATAAGCGTCAAATTTCTAAAAACTTTAGCAAATGAACTAAAGTATTACTCAATTTCAACATAATTTCCATAATACTCACCACTTCTATTATACCTAATAACTTTCACTTTACTTTGTCTAATTGCATTTCTACTTCATTCAAACAGATTACCAAGGAATCAGCTCATTGAGATTTCTTATCCAATAAGTAAACATAACCATAATGTGAATAATCATCAATAAAGGTGATAAGTGTCTTTCCTTTTCAAAAGAACTAACATTAAAAGACCCACAAATGTTAATGTGCACCTCTTCAAGAAGTCAAGTACCTTTTATAACACATTTCTTTGTGTGTTTTGTTTATTTTCCTTTTATATAATCCAAAAGAATATTCTTGGAAGGAGTTGTGGCTATTCTTTAAAACAATAAAGCCTGTAAGGTGTAAGACATGAGGTTAATCTAATTGAAGATGTTTAACATATGAGAGATGTTGTTGCAAGAAGTACAGTATAGTCCAAAGCTCAAGAGACATATTTTGACAATTAGTATGTTTACTCTTATAGGTTTGTCAACCAAGATTAAACAAGGTACAGTGAGGATTTAAAAAGAGTGCCTACATTTGCTAAGTGGGTGAAAAAAAATAGTCTTTACATACTAGATGGTTCAATAGTGATAGCACATGTATTTATGACTAGTTAGAAGATGCAAAATAAGACAAAATTGTAGTATCTAAGGTTGAGACACATTAGTAAGAGAGGTTTAGTACATTTGGGCGAGCAAAACCTTCTAGAAAATGATATAGGTTTGAGGAGTTAGAGTTTGATGATCACCGCATACTTAGAAAGTCTTATATATTAAAGTTTGAGAAGATTGATAAACATGTGTCATGAGACCATTTAAATATGTTCATAGAAGTTTGTGCAGTTTAACACAAATCTTAAACGAATATATTTAGATGTTTTGAAATAGGTATTAAAATATTTGAATGAAATAATATCATTTAGATTGGTGCATAAATAGTTTACCTATAATAGGAAAATTATAAAAAGGTTTATATATATATATATATATATATATATATATATTAATACCAAAAAATCAAATTATAAATATTTTCACATGATACAGTTTATTAGAAAGCTAGTTTGAAATTAGTATTGATTTTTTTTCTTTTCTAAGAATCTCTTCAAACTTTCTTATCAACTCTCCTCGTTTTCTCTTTGAGAACAAGTTTTAAACTAGAAATATTAAACATAAAATAATTTAAATGACCGACAAATTAGAAACAAGAAAAATAAAATAATAATCATGTATAACAAGATAGTTAAATAAAAATTAAAAAAAAAACATTTATTGGCATCAAAATGTTAATAAAAATTTGTTAAAAATATTTGAATTTAAGAGATAATTAAATTTTAATTAAATTTAATTACTTTATAAATATAAAGATATGATATTTTAAAAATATAAACATGTAATTGACTATATATGTGTGTATGTGGCTTTTATGGTAATAATAATAATTTATTTTTTCATCTAGATTTTACATTTTGTTCTCTTGCCTTTTTTCTTTTTTTTTTTCTGATCCATGTCTTTTCCTTTTACCAAACATACCATCAAAGTCATAAAGATGTGGGGTTGGACACTATTTAATGCATTTGTGGAAAATATTGCACTCTTAAATTTTATTTATTTATTTTGGTACAAGCATCCCTGGTGCTAATTCAACCATGAAAATATATGACGGAGGACATAAATATAACTCTCCCAAAAGGACAAACTTATAAGTTGTAATATCACTTTCATAAGCTAAAAGTCAAGACTAAATATGTCTGCTTGTTTTTTTGGAAAATAATGATTTGTTCCTCTAAATATAAATTTATCAGCTCATTCCTCTAAATAGTATCACCAATATATATATATATATATATATATATATATATATATATATATATATATATATGTATATTATTGTTTATCTTATGGGTCACAATTTATTATTATCTTAATAACATTAAAGTTGGTTCAGGGCATCAAGCTAACCAGAAAACATTTAACTAAAGTCCAGCAATGTAGCACACAATTAAGTTATATTTAAGAAAGTAGAAGTTTTGCCAAAGCAAAGCAAAGGAACAAAACTAACAAAGAATAAAACTGAAAACAAAAAGAAAAGAAATGTGTAAAGTTTTGTTGAACCTGCCTAAAAAATAAATATTATTTATTTTAAAACACATGGTAGATACCTAGGGGACTTTTTCTTCAGGCACCCCCACATAATTTTTAAAATAAATATATTACCCTTTGTGAAACTGATTTCAGAATTATTTTTTCTAAAATTTTCAGAACATGATTTTTAAAATAAAACTTTTATAATATAATTTTCAAAATACATGAAATACATTCTGAAATGAGTTTTTTATAACAAAATTTTTTAATAAACTTTTTCAAAATATATATAATATTTATGAAAATAATTTTTTTAATAAGCATTTCATAATTCAAGAAATACATTCTAAAATAAGTTTTCAAAAAACATGGGTAATAGTTTCTCGAAACGAATCTTCCAAAAAAAAAAAAAAAAATTTCTTTCTCTTCTTCTTGCTCTCCAAATTGGCGTGCAAAATGGAAAAACAAAGGTGTTGCATGCTACACGAGGAAATATATTTTAGTCCTTTTCTCATAATTTGGAGATAGTTAGTAATTATGGAAATGTAATACAACTTATCCTTGTTTTTCTTCTCATTCCCATTTTTTAACGTCAAAGTTAATGTTTTCATTAATGGATATTCAATTTTCTTCCAAATATTAAATAATCTCCATTATTTAAAGTTGTATTGATAAAAGGTATGGAAGGAATTTGGAACAAAACTAAAAATGGAAAGAAAATCATAACAATTTTTATCTCCTAGAGTGAAAATAAGGTTTCCTTTATAGGATTTTGTAAGATGATAAGACCCTCACTAAATACAGATATATTATTTTTATTTCCCCTCAGACCTTTATATGAATTTTCTGTTTGATAAATGAAACACCAAAAAAAATATTTTCCTGTTTCCTAAAACTTTAATTTTTTTTTCTCTCTTAAAAAACTCAATTATTTTAGAAAAGTACTCAAACCATGGTTAAATTTTATGGCTCTTTTCCAACGTTGATGAGTTATTATCGTTTCTTCAAGAGTCTATTTGTAGGCGAGGAAAGACCATTTAAGGGATGTTATTAATATTAAATGAATGAATAAATGCAATTTTATTTTATTTAAAAAAAGATAATTGAGGCAAATTTGTGTTCACGGTGATTACTTTATTTTTTTATTGTAATTTATATTTAGTCTGGAAGATTTTTTTTTCTCCGAATTGACTTTATTTGATAACTTAATTTCAGCCATCAAAATTCTTGAGTTTGTCAAAGCTGTATATTTAAAAAATAAATAAAATATGTCACATGGTTATAAAGTATTGTTAAATGCCACTGTTAATGTACCATCAACTGAAAGAAAATTTTCAAAATTGAAATTAACAAATATTTAATTGAATTCATTAATGTCAAAGAAAGGTACAATACATTTTAACAATTTTATCTATTCAAAAATTGTTATAAGAAAATATTGATATTAATTTTATAATTAATTATTTTACATCTCAGAATGCTCGAAGAAATATTTTTTATTATAATGTTAATAACGGAGGATGACATAGGAATTCATGAGATAAAAATCAAGACATCTTTTTAACATTGTAAGAATACTTGTTTTTAATTAAATTAATTCTTATCTTTTTGTTATGATATATATTTATATATTAAAATTAAAAAAATTATATATAGGGACCTTGTTATTTTTACCATGGCCATAAAAGGTCAAGAAACAAACTGAAATTGCTCAGTGTCTTGGAAATCTTTTGTACTGAAAATTTGCTTGGCTTATTATCAGATATGATAGACTTGCAGTTATGTATGCATTTCTTTGATTAGAAGGAATCTGAACAAGTGAACAAAATTTGGTAAACTGATTCAGTTGTATTTACAATCATTAGGGATTGAAGCTAGAAAGAGATAAATCATCTCAGGTTTTGAGACTTTTCACTTACCAGAGTTCAAATGCAAGCAAAATGAGAAGTTTCTAAAAGTAAAACAAATGATGATGCAGAAAGATAAAAGATTATATCATCTAAACACTGATTGCACAGATTGCCAAACTTCTCATTCCACAGTTTACACTCTAAGCTACTTGTTTCATATAGACAATGAAACAACATTGACAAGAACAAAAGTAACAAAGAAAAAGCTTCATGATACAAATAGGCATTTGCAACTTTCAATGGTTCCTCTACTTTCTGCTGAACAAGCTTCTCAATTTCCCCCTTTCCAACCTCTCAAGTAGCTTTTTGGCTCCTGGAATGTCCATCTCTGTAAGCTTCTTCAGATACCCTATTGCTCCATAGGAAATCATTAGTTTCTTACACTTCTTGCATGGGGAAAGTGATCCAAGGCATGAAACTGCATACTTTTTGGCAGTGTTCTGAGGGCTTGGATCAAGCAACTGGACAAGATTTGGCACACTTTTATCATCTTTCTTAACCTCTCTCCGGTTCTGGGACAGAACCATGAGGCTTGAAATTGCTTGAGCAGCAACCTCTCTAGCAGTATTTGCTTTTGCCTCAAGCATCTTTACAAGAAGAGGGATGCAGCCAGCTTCACCAACCATTTTCTTCATCTCCATTGAGCTGCAAACTCGGCAAATGACAGAAGCAGCAGCTTGTTGAGCACCCAAAGATCCAGACTTCAGAACGTGAACCAAACGGGGAAGCAAACCAAGAGAAACCAAAGTTTCCTCAGAAACTGATCCAACCAGATTCTTCAATGCTCCAACTGCAGATTCTTGGGGAAGTGGACCATCAAGATAGGTCAGAAGACTTCTAACACCACCTTCTGATATGACAGACTTTCTCAGATGCTCATTGCATGAAGTGAGATTCTGCAAGCACTCAGCTGCATACTCTTTTGAACCTAACAAAATTCCACAATTAAGAAGATTGATCATAACGCTTACAATACCTTCTTCAGCCAAAGCCTGTCTCACCTCAGGAACAGCTGATACATTTGTCAGAGTACAAGCAGCAGCAGCCTGTGACACAGAATCGCCACTTTGACAAAGCTCAATCAATGGCCGAACACCACCATGTCCAACAATTGCACGAGTTGTTTCTGCTGACATGGACAATCTCTGAAGAGATACTATAGCCTTCTCTTTACTGACAGCACTACCAGATTCAACAAGTCTAATAAGAGGTGGCAGAACTCCTTCAGAAACCAGCCACTTTTCACAGCTCCCTGATTCCACAAGAGAGCATATAACAGTAACTGTCTTCTCTCTTATCCTCGGAGAGGTTGCTGTGAGCAATTGAACCAAAGCAGCAACATTCCTCCTGCCAAGAACAGCCAAAACATTCTTCTCATCCTCTCTCATAACATCATAGAGTCTGTCTAAGGCTTTGTGCTTTGCTTCCATGTGACCAATCTGAAGGCGCGCCAGCAATTCTCTTATATTGTTGTGTCTTGCAATATCTGATTCAGCCATAGAACCTAACACGGTCAATGGCAAAGTAGCTTCACCGAGCACACCGGTCTTGATCAAGAGACCACAATCCTTCAAATTCAAATCCAGTTTCCCAGTTACTGCATCAAGATCACTCTGCATCCGAAGCTTACCCTCATACTTCTCCTTCACACACAACTCAGCCAATTCCGTGGCTTCTTTAAGTGTCTTTGACACAGCCTGCAATTGCTCCTTGCAAAGAGCATTCTTGGAGAAACAAGGGTGGCTAGACAAATCAGATAAACAGGACGGAATCTGCTCCAATTTTGAAATGATCATCTTCCATCTACCAGGGAACACCTTAACCTCTCTTGCCTTAGCAAGAGCCACAGGAACAAGTTCCTGTGCATGCAACAACCAGTCTTCTCTTGAACCAGCATCAACTGCTACTGCATCTTTACTAGCTTCCACCATGATTTCAAATTTGGACAGAGTGGTGGTAAAGTAAAATTGAATTGGTGTCACCAAAGCTGTAGAATAGAAGAAAACCAAGCTCAGAGAGATGATGGAGATACCAATTTGTAGAAAGGCAATGATACTATCAGCATAGATAATTAAAAAGTTGTGGAGCAGTGGCAATCATAAAATATGTAAATTATAAATTAAGACTGCAATAGAAAATTCTCAGACAGTAAAAAGAAATAAAAAGGAGTAGACCAACATCAATAACGTTGAGAATCTTATGATCACACACCAATCTTGTTTGAAAGCATGGCTAAACCATCATCAAAACTGAAGTACCTAGAGATGCCCCACGAGGCTTTCTTTCCCTTACTTTGGAGCAAGTAATCATTTAATGCCCTTTGGAAATTCCAAACCATATATTAAATTCAGATGTGAATAAGAAGACACTCTAAACCATGGTTTATGATAAAGGTGCTGATGAAAGTGAGGGAATTGGCGTGTAACGGCTAACTATTAAGTCCAATTAAGAAGCCGTCGGTGGATAATATTATACAAATCAAATACATTAGGCCAAAAAGACCCACCCCACAAATGGTATAAATGTAATAAAAGGCCCTCTCAAGGGGTATTTTGGTCATTGCAACCTCCTCCACCTTTACTTTCTAACCATGAAAATGAAGTTGGTTGGAGAAAGTATCAAAGGTAATATGTAGGAAGTTTTGTTTGTCATGTTGATTCCAACCCAAATCAAGGATTTCTGTTTCTAAAAGAGAGGCTCCTCAAAAGTGGAATTCTTGGCAGGGTTTTTGCTTCTTTCTCCTCATAAAGGCTACCGGTTTGAGAAAGGGAAAGGCTTTACTTTGAAGGAAAGACACAAAACAAAAGTCTCTATCTACAAGTTGTATTATCCAACCCAATTATATCTAAGAAATAACCCATTACTACTTTTATTTATCGTTATCATTACTACTATTAACATCGATGAAAATTCAAAATCATAAATTCAAGTAGTAATATACCTCAACCAACTTGACTTGTTAAATCTTCAATGAATTGATCCTGTCAGAAGCTATCACTGCTGTTCTTAGACTGTTTCTGCAACCCAAAAGACATGAGAGAAAATATTAAGTTCCACTATAACAAAAAGGAAGAAAAAGAACGGAATTCTTGTTATAAAGCAAAGAAGCAATAACAAAAACAAGCACATGAAGGACCAACCTTTAAGAATGAGTAACTAAGGCAACAAGCTAAGCCTTTGTATAGCTTAATCTTCAAACTTGACACTCTCTATCACACTATAGTTTCAGAAATTGCTATAGAGAACACCAACCACCCACCACCACTGGCAAATGTAAATGCAATGCTTCCAAACTCATCAATCAAAACACAGCTGGATTCACTCCAAAACCACACCCTTCATTTTCCGCGAACCAGAAACGTCTCTGTGTCATAATTGAGAAACAGACACCGCACACTAGAAATGAAAGTGGTGATCAAGTTTGAATCAAAAACCTGCTACGAAGTGTATTAAAAAAAGCTTAGCTTCACAAAACGACACAGCAAGTACAACACAAAACAACAACGTTCACACACACCCACTATTCAAAAATCAAATTTTCACCAACGTGGAAGCCAGTGTCAGCGCGGAGGTAGAAGGGGTGCTTATGTTTATTGTAAGGAGGCTTAAAGGTCGAGCAGATGCGAGCGATGATCGGACGGTGGAGAATGCAGCGTGGACAGACAAGGTTACCGTTGGGATTTGTTAAAATTTGAAAATGCTAAGGATTTCTTTTGTACGTTGCAATGTTATGACGTGTAAACATTTTGCCACGTGTGATGTGGGGACAGATGCTACTTTTCAAAGAAAGTAAGATGAAAATCCCACGTGTGAAGTAAACTGATCATAGGAAGTGTTCTGCTCAGTTCACAGTGTTCAGTGTTATGGTTTTTGAATTTGCAAACATTTGACAATGTTTTTGCTTTAAAATTACGAAAATACCACTGATTAAAAGTTTGGTGAAACAGAGCATGTGAGGTTGTTGGCTTGCTAAGCTCATAGAAATTGCCACTGGATTGTTAGTTCCAATTTCTATTGTCCATATATATAAATATATATATATATATATATATATATATATATATATATGTATATTTTTTTTTAATCAGTTTGAATTTTTGAAAACTTAATAAAGAAAAGATTCTTATTGACAATCATGAAACAATAAATCATAAAAAATAAAAAAAATTTAATAAGTTAAAATTAAGTAACAAGCCACATGTTAAGAAGATGTGGTAAATTATAAAAAAAATAAAAGTAAAAAATAAAAAGGCTCACATTTAAAGAGAAAAGCGAAAATTTATAATATAAATGTTAACTAATGAAATCTTAATGTCCAATCTCAAATTTGTAGACCAGTATTATAACAGAACAACCTGATACAGAATTATCTTATGTTGTCTACAGTGAAACACAATTTTTATAAATAAATTTGAAATATTGCATGCAATCTAAATCATTTTCGTTAGAAATTAAGTGTAAATGGAAAGTTCAATAATATATTTAAAAACTCACAAATTAAGTGTTTAAAACTTTTGAGTTTAAAACTTTCGAGTTTAAGATGATATGGATATATATTGTAGACGGTTAATCTCTTAGATCTTACCACAGTATCAAGGCTAGAAAAGATTAAATGAGAATATGATAAATATGTTAAAATAAAAATATTATATTATAAAAAGAAAAATATAAACAAAAATAAACAAAGGATAGGAATTTTTTATAAATATTTTTTTTTATTGCAATAACTCACTTAATATAAAATTTTAAAAAATTAAATATAAAAATAAATATATTTAATTTTTTTATTATTTCTTATATTCTATTAATTTATTTCTCTATTTATAATATTTTAACATAATATTCTAATACTAGAAAGATTCATCAATTTTTAAAATGGTGAAAAATTACATAAAAAATCTTTTAAAGTAAAATTTTAAATAAAACGGAAATAGAAATGGTATAAGAAGAAAATTAACTTACTTTATCTTAATAAAGAATTTGAAATACAAGAAAATTTGAAGCGTTTTATTACAAAAAGCATTTTTAAAATTAAGTAAATTAATTGAAATTTTACCACGCAAAGACATTCGTAAAATATGATTGTTTACTCAGTCTCTAAGTGAAAAAAAAAAAATATCTAAGAAAGATAACACTAGGAAAAATGATTTAACATTTTTCTCATAAATTAAAATGTAAATTCTTCAAACATTGTTAAAATAATTATAAAATAGTATTTGAAAACTTATTTCTTCGGGATTGGCGGAGAAATAGTGCAAGAAACAAATACAGACAAAATGATTGAAGAAAACATTTACACGAGTTTGAATTGGAAATTTGAGTGTTGATTAGAATTCTCTAACGTGATTTAAATTTATGACAATCACAAATTGATGCTTTGAATAGTTTTGTTGTCGTTACATATGTTTGGTCAGTGGAATTTTGTAGAATGGAAAAAACTCATTTTTTGGTTCAAAAATAAAAATACTATTGTACACTTAATCTCGTAATAATTTTACTATCAAAAGCCTTATTTCGGTCACTGTCGCTGTCTACATTTTCTTATTATCTTCGTCATTTCTAACTTGCTCACACAACTCGATGCCTTCTTTTATAACTCAATTTTTTAAGTCATCAAATTGAATTATTAAAGAGAAACTCACTTTTAGTTCCTATACTTTTTTACAGATGAACAATATTAATTTTAGTGAAAAATTAGTTTTGCATTTGTTTTTTAATCTTTCAAAAATAAAATTGTTTATAAAAATATTAATATAAATGTGAGAATAACAACTATTAAGATTTGATTTTAAACTTTACTATTAATATCATACATGAATAATTACTTTTATATCATTAATATTCTTATCATTCATTTAATCTTTAATGAATTTAAATATATGCAATTATTGTAATCTAAAAATAAAAAGGATAAAGTAGCACTTTTATAAATATTTAACTAATGTAAAAATTTATTGTATTTATTGATTTTTTCAGAAATATATTAGCAATTTGATAACATATCAACAGCGGATTAAAATTGTTAAATTTTAAAAAACCAAAAGACCAGATATATAATAAAATACTATAATAATTAAAATTAAATATGCACAAAACTACAAGGACAAACATTAATTTAAACCCAAAGAAATGTTAGAAGCTATATTTCTTAATATTTATTAAAATAGAAATAATACTCAATATAAATATTAACAATAATTCTAAAAATATTAAGATGTCAACCCAAAGACGTAAGTCAATTTTTCAACTTATTGAAAGCAAACAAACTTAGTATAGAGAGTAGAATATATGCAAATCCTATATGTAATACAAAACATTTCTATGAACATTTCTGAACCGAAATTAATTTATACATAATAGTAAAACAAAAATGGGTTAGAAAAATAGAATTTGCTACCAAACTTAAAAATTGAAAGAAGTAAAACAATAAAATTGTTCAGATCTGATCACTATTTTAGGAGGTCAGTTTCAATCCATTCTAAACTATACATCCTTCTAAAAACTTAATCTCTTTATTCATGCAACCAACCCCTTTATTCACGCAATCAATCTTCTTCCTTGTCCCCCAATGCAGTTTGATACTTTTCCAACTTGCATCAGAAGACGCAATTCTCCAACACTCCTCCTTGCTTCTTTTGATGCAAACTCCAATCTTCTCTCTCAGTTCTTCAAATCCACAAGATGTTGTTTCCTTTTTACAAATCGCTCCTTATCGCGAACCAAGCCACTAATTTCTCATTTTTTCGTGCCTTTGATCCCTTGATATACCTCACTGTCAATCCCAGCGTTAGCGAATGGTACTTCAACAGTTCCTTCGCCACTGTGTGCGTTTGAATCGCGAGCTCCCTCGTCGGACATATCGCAACAACACCCGTTCCGTCGAGCGGCGTGAACTGAGCGTTGTACAGTAACTCCATCGCCGGAACCAAAAACGCAAGGGTTTTCCCAGCATCCGTTTTTGGCTAACATGTCATTTCCGATCAGTAGCGGGGAAATCGCCCTCGCTTGAATATGAGTCATGAAATTGAAGCCCATGTCCGCAATGGCTTTGGAAGCAGCTTCAGACAAGCTAAGAGAGGAGAAAGAGTCGGAAATCATGATTCCGGATGAATCGTTAGTGTTCACCTTTGTCTCTTCTTTTTCTTCTTCTTCTTCATTTTCGGTTTGTGTTAGCGTGTTATCAGTCTTCGCATCGTTCTTCTCCTCTTGTTTATGCTCGCTCTTGTTTGCTCTTTTTCTCTTGCGAAGCTTCTTCTTGTTAATTTTGGTTTGGTCCTGACGCTCGGGCGAGCTGGTATCGTTGTCTTCTGCTTCTGTGGTTTTTGCTCTTTCTAGTGTTTGCAGAGCTGAATGAACACAAACTGCTTTCTCAGTCGTTTTTGCTTTGTCCCAAATCCCAACTTCAGTTGCAGAGGAATAGGCTAAGTCGGTTTGTATGTTTGCCGATAAGCTTTTGTCCTTCATCTTTATTGACATCAATTTAATGTTAGTTGAATCAAAGACTTCACAAGTTTTATCTTTGAACACAACAAAATAGTCTTTCTCTAGAAGTTGTCTGACAGTTAACAAATTTTGATCAATCTCAGGAACATATAAAACATCAGATATTATTCTTTTACCTTAGTCAGAATCAATGGCAATATCACCTATGCCTTTGACCTCAATATAGTCTCCATTCCCAATTCTGACTTTCGAAAAACGGGTTTTGTCCAACTTTACAAACATGCCTCTATCATGAGTCATATGATGAATGCATCCACTATCAATCAACCATGTTTCACTAGTGATGTCACTAGCAAAGCAAGTCGCCACAAAAAGATGCTCCTCCTTCTCGTCATCGGTCTCTTGAGCAATTTACGCCTCTTGATGCTTTCTTTTGCATACCTTCTCTACATGACCCTTTTGATTGCAGGATCTACACACACATCGGGTCTCCACCAACATCTCCAATGTGGATGAGAATTTTTATTGTAGTATTGACATAAGTACTTCTCTTTCTCGTCATTGTCATCCTTATTACTTTTCTTCTCATTTTTCTCGCCTTTCCTCTTTGTTTTGTAACTCGGCTTTTTGACTTTCCTAGAAAAGCTCCTTCAGTATTTGCCGCTTATCTCAACATTCTTTTCTGCTCTTAGGTTTGCAAAGAGTTCATCAACTTGGTTAATGAGATTTTCAGGAGATCTCTAGAATCTTCGAAGTGAAAAAATCTTTGCTTCAAACCTCTCATGGAGGCTCACCAGTACTTTTTCTACAATTTTTCCGTCAGGCAAATCTTCACGTAGTAAACGAATTTTGTTTACCACGATCAAGAGTCTATCAAAATATTCTTTGATAGTCTCGATCTTGCATCTGCCAAGTTCTTTCATTCGCTTGAAACGGCTCGTGGAGAGTATCCCATGCTTCTTTAGCTGTTTCACAGGCCATAATTCTAGTTAATACAATATCAGAAACAACAGAATGAATACAGGTTTTAGCCTTCGATCTTTTCATTGTTTCATCATTATAATTTTTGATTTGAGATACAGTTAGATCTTCTTGTAACGGTTGAATTTCAGACATCACAACATCCCACAAACCACTTGCTTCTAGATAAGACTTTATTTTAACAAATCATATCTCATATCTCAAAGTTTTCACCTAAAAAGACAGGTGAAGCTGCCGTAAAATTTCCAACCATATCTTAATACTTATCACTCGAGTCTCACCAATCTCTCACACATAGGCACTTAAGAATTAAGAATTTTGATATCACTTTATTGATATATTTAGATGTAAGAATATATTTTATTAATCTGAATAAAAATTTATATATATATATATATATATATATATATATATATATAAAATTGTAAAAAAAAAATGTGTGAGAAAAACAAAATTTGTTACCAAACTTAAAAAAGTAAAACAATAAAACTATAAATTTGTTACCGAACTTAGAAAAGTAAAACAATAAAACTATTCAGCTGATTCTAGAAGGTCAGTTTTAATCCATTCTAAACTAAACACCATTATAAAAACCTAATATATTCACGCAACCAACCCATTTATTGACACAATCAATCTTCTACCTTATCTGAACCACATTCAATACAATTTGATACTTTTTCAACTTTCATCAAATGACGCAATTCTCCAACATAAAAGCTAAAATTATTAGAAAAATAATACTTTTGAAACGTATTTATTATGCAATTTTATTAGATTAGATTCATCATATTTCAAACTTTGAAAATTTATACCTATATCTTTACTGTGCTAAATGAAATTCACCTACATACTTAACTCCCTACTTGCACACGACAATTGAGAGCAAATCTGATACCTGGAAAACTTAATTTTAATTAATAAATTGGAAAAAAAACGGGTACAAAATCTGTTCAGAATTAGAACTTACGAAATCCAAACTCATCCGGGTTAAACTTGGAAGTTCAAAAACTTCCAACCAGAACATCCATTTTATAATACGTACAGCCGATGGCTACGTACATAGCATAACAACATGTGCAAAACAATTGACACCAAATCAAAAAACAAAGGACGAGCCAAAAGGCCACACTATGCTCTAACACCCAAGTCGAGCTCAAAATACACCATTGAAAAATGAGAAAGAATAAGCAAGAAAGCCACTACACAATTAAGCCTGAGCAAGTCACTAAACACGTATTTATCAACATAATGAAACCTAAGCAATGAGGAGAAGCCTTACCTTCGGTTTAAAATATGGTAAACAAAAGAACATTTTTCAGCAGAACAAAAACCATAACTTGACATGCAACGTAATAACATCTAGTCTGTCTTTAGCAATTTACGGTTCTAACCAAACATAATAAATACATAACAAGTTTGAGTTCTTGCTAACAAACTATGGACTAAAATGAAAAATAAAATGGTCTAACAACAATTTCACAGTTCTGTTCAGCTTTTCCTCAAGAACGTGACCTATCTCTGGGTGGTGGAGACCGGCTGCATGAACAGTAAAAAAGTCAGAACCTAATGAAATAGCACCAAAAACTATTTAAAGAAAACAAAACAGGTAAATTGTATCAAACCTATCATATCTCCCATTTATCGGGCTTTCAGCTCGTTCATACTTGGGGCTTCCTCTTGTTTCTGGTCTGGAAGATGGATTTGACCCATGACCATAGTCTGGGCTACCCCTACCTCTACGATATGGACTAGGCGATCTACCACGACCATATCTACCATCAGGAGAGTCGTGACCTCTTCTTTCAGGACTGTATCCGTTCCTTCTATCTCTGTCATCATCATCTCTTATGGCATACTCCACAGTGATAACACGGTCCATAAACTTACTGAAAATCAAGCATTAAACAATCAAGAGGTTTAAACTAACATGCAATCAGCAAATATATCCCCTTCCCCGTTACCTTCTTAAGTCACTGAATCCAGAGTATTCCAAATGGGTAAAAGTTCGGGGAATGGGGAAACACAAATAACTAGTCAACAATTGAGAAGGAAATTACAACCTCAGGTTGGTCGCCTCCAAAGCTCTAGTAGCATCCTCCTGTGATTCATACTGAATAAAAGCAAAATTCCTTCTGATCCTTATATTTAATATTTTCCCATAAGAGTCAAAATGTCTCTCCAGATCCCTTGTTCTGGCGTGAACTGGATCAAAATTAATAACAAACAAAGTTTTCGATGGCCTTGAATTAGATGAAGATTTTCTGGAATCACCACCTGACCTTCTACTGTCACGTTCTTGCTACAAATTGCAATAAAAATATAGAGAATATTAGAAACTAAAAATTTGAACCATAAACCAGAATTACAAAATAAGCAGCAGCTAAAAGCACAAGTCCATTTGAATAAACAAACATTTGTCAACTTGTGAGACTATGCACAGTTAGTATTGATTTTCATGAGAAATGACACTCTATCATCAAGAACAACTAAATCAAACAATTTCTTCCCAAAATAATTGCAAAGAAGAATCCCGAACCATTCTTTTACGCCCAGGTATCATGATACAAAGCATGTAAATACAAGGTAATATAATAACAATCACATGGTAGTAATCACAACACAATTTACTAGACCACTACTTACCTTAGTCCACTCAACACGAATCCGGCGTCCTTTTCTACCAAATTCTGTTCTATCAAGCCTTCTAATTGCATACTCAGCATCTCGTTCATCTTCCATATAAATGAAAGCAAACCCTGAGAAACAAGAATGTTAAACACAAAACAGCACATAAATACTCATTTTAAACATTTGAAGACTCCTGGCATGAAGACGATTTGGAAATGAAGGTGGGCTTCAACTTTGCAGATGACATAAAAATTCAACATAAAACACAAATAAAAACTGTCAAGAAGTACCACAACACCTGCCACAGTTGCGAAATCATCATGGTTTCTATGTTGAAACATGTTGGAAATTGAACACTGAGCAAAAGTCATGAGGAATGAAAAAGCAATGAATGCTGAGGAAATGCAGAATGGCAGGGCAAGGACGGATCAGATTATTTCTTCTGGAAAAATACAAGAAGGAGAAGCTGGGGCACATTCTAGAAAAGAAATGCAGAGAAGCACATCCATCCAAGAAGAGCATGGACATTCCAACTTTCCAAGTAATCCTGCCACAAAGAAATGGTTGAGTATGGGGGTTCATATCTTAATGACAGTTTTCTTTCTTAAAACGGAAAAGAAAATGTACATCCATTCAAAAGAAACTAGTCAAAGAACATTCTCGACCCTTTCAAGAATCAATTGAGGATAGAAGTCACAATTGACTGTTTTTGAATGGTGGAAGAATCAATGGTGGACTCCAGGTTGTCAAGCATGCTCCAATTCCCGTTCAAGACAAAAAGCAGAAAGTTTTAAGAGACTAAAGGCCCAAAAAAAAGGCATCTCAGCCTTACACTCATCCGGTACATTAGAATAAAATTTTGGGTAAACAGAAATATGAGGATTTTAATACTTATACTCTCTGCCAATGTGCAAAGAAAATAAGTGACAACTTAACTTTCTTAACAGTTTCAGACCAATGAATAATTTTCTTCCTTTGTTTCTTGGTATGTCCAAACCGACATCAAACAAGAGTCAATGAGTTCTATGATTGCGTTCAATGGTTGTCCATAACATTTTCTGTCCCAAACATGTGACTCAACCCAAGTGCACTATTTCACCTCAACTTCCACATCCTCAAACACCGCCATTCACTGTGCAACGCCAGTCAACCTGCTTCCTGGCAGCAGAACTAACTCATCTCTGAAACATCAAATCTTCCATTTCCATCCAACTACCACACAGCAAATTCAGCACAACAACAACAACCAAAAACGCTTAAAGTAACACAGCAAAAATTCAACATTGCCATCCAATATACCAAACCCATCATCAAAAATCACAGTGCAGGCTATAAGTAATCACAATTCACAATGCAACAAAGAAATGTATCTCGAGAAAGAGCACCCCTGAACTAAAAATAAATAAATTAAAAATCAACGAAAACAAAAAATGATATACCAGATTTCATGTCGACTCTATCGACTTTCCCGTATCTTCTGAAGAGCCTCTCTACATCAGATTGACGCGCGTCGAAATCCAGATTTCCACAGAAAACAGGCCTCATTTTTTCCTCCAGCAAATTCAAAGCTCAGGAATCCCTTAACACGCAACCTGCGATGCAATGCAAGGAAAAATCGTCATAATCGCAGATAAAAAAAAAACGGTGAAATCGAAGAAAAAAAATAAGAATTGGACGGATCGCAGGTTGAGGAAGCAGGAAGTGAGGTAGATCTAAGGTTGGGTGGAAGGATCGTACCTGGCCGGGAAGGACGGAGGGTTTGCGATAGAAACCCTAGTCGTGAGATTGGGAAAATCGCGAAACGAGATAGAAAAGGAAGAGAACGTTGAAAAGTGAAGGAGAGAGAGGAGATGAAGGTAATCTTCACATCAAATCATAAGGCCACATGGCATGAAGTTCCTATCTATCTTTACTTAAAAAAAAAATTGAAACTTATGTTGTAGAAAAATTATAAACATATAATATTTTAAAAAATTGGGTCATTTATCCTAAAATATATAGTTATTAGTATCATTAAATATAAAACCTATTATGAATTATTAAGAAATGATAATATACTTTAAACTTTAAGAACCATCCCATTTGAATATTAATATCTATTAGGTACGAAGATTCGTTAACCTCAATTTTCTTTTATAGGAAATGATCAGTTAAATTTTGGTTTTAAAATTTATTAAGTTAGAATGTTTGATTACTTTTATTATTTTAGTGGAATCTTAAAATTTATTAAGTTAAGAGGAATATATAACTGCCAAAAGTTAGTATTTAATTACATTTAAAATTAATTATTATTGAAGTTATTTTAATTATTAAAAAGCATAGTCGTTCATTTAAATTATAAATTATTTTAAATTTCATGTTATTTAATTACTGTATTATTCTGTTAATATGTTTTAAATCATGTAACACTAAAATCTGATGATCTGATAAGTATGACTAAAGTTTAAGACAAAATAAGTGATTGGAATTTCATTCATAATTTTTATTTTCATGAATGAAAATATTAATTTTGGTTCGCAATATATTTATTAATAATGCTATTGAATTATTTTAGTAAATATTATTGATAATTTTTCTTATCAAAATTAGACTAAAACTTTCTAGAGTCTGTTTATATCATGGAAAGTTTTTAAAAGAGAAAGACAAAAGAAGGTAAGAAAAACTAAAAAACTTTCATAAAAAAGAAAAAAAAAAACATCCTCAAACTTTTTTTTCTCTTTAAAAGAGATTTGTAATGAAAGTTACTTTTTTATTTTATAAAATAATAAATAAAATTAAAATAATCATTAAAATAAATTATTAAAAATATTTTTAAACTAAAAATAAAATTATAAATAATAATTATAATAATAAAAAATATAAAATTATAAAAAAATATTATAATTAATTATTATAAAATATTAATATATATATATATATATATATATATATATATATATATATAATCGATTACGGAGACAAGGTAATTGATTATATATACAAATTGTATATATTATCGATTAGTTGTGTAATCGATTATATATATAATTTATGAAATATATTATTTATATATATATATATATTAATTTATTATATAATATAATAATTAATTATATTTAAAATACAAATATTAAATATTATATCAATTTTTTAATAAAAATACTATATAATAATAACATTATTGTTAAAATAATTAATAATATAAAAAATTATTATTCAATAAATGTAAGTATTTAAATAAATAATAATAAGATGATAATTTTTTTATTTTATAATATTAAAATTATATTAAAAATTTTTAATTTTATATTTTAAAAAAATTAATCAATCTTAATTAATAAATTAATGTATTTTATAATAAATTAAATTTTATTTTAAAAATAATTACGTAATTTAATATTATTATAATTTTTTAAAATATTATTAATTATATTAAATAAGTTAATTATAATCTCTTTTTAATTAAAAAAACAAATTTATAATTTTAATACTAAAAAACTATTAAAATATTTATTATACCGGTCATATTATTTACAAACTTTCACAAACTTTTCACTCAAATCTTACCATCTTTCTCTTAATCTAAACAACCAAACTTTCTACACATTTTCATCTCAATTCCACTCTCTAATCTAAACACATCCTTAAAATGGAGTATGGTTGATTTTGAGGGAGTCGGGGCTTAACTAAGTTGGATGTTATTCGATAATGGTTGTCGAGCTCTGATGATGAGGCATTGAGTGTGCGACGATCAAGTTAGGAAAAGCATAAAAATGTTTTATAACAAGTACGTGATAAGTAGAAGTATGGGTTGTTAAGTCTGATAACAGAAATCTGTTATGGATTAATCTGATGTTTGGATCTATAAATGGTTGGAAAATGCTAGTTTGACACCACTATTCACTTATACTCCTATTTGACATTGTATTCTGCAGTGTTTTGTATTTAGATAATATAATATGCAAATGTTTCGTATGGTAGACAATATAATATTGTGCAGTTTTATTTTACATTTGATAAGCATTTGATATGCTCAAACAACATACACATAGATTTATGTTAACCTTATACCACACAAACACACACACATTGATTTAAGTTACTTATTTTATATTGCAGAAAATGTCTTTTAATTTCGTCAGCCAAGAAGATTCGTTTAACACGAGTCACATCAAAGATTTCTTGGATGCAAAGTTAAAGTTGTTCTTCTTAACAACTCGTCAAAGCTAGCATTATCAACTCTGGAATCTGCTTTGTATGATTTCGCGCTTTAAATAAAATCAAACAAAGGCACACTATCTAAGAAGGGATAAGTACATCCAAATATTAAGATGTATAAATAACTTCCCTTACTTCTTATAAAAATCACTTTTGGATTAATGAGATATCAATTGCTTTCAAAACACTTTTGTTCTTTTAAAGGTCATATAATGAATACTCGTCATTAACCTTCATCCTTAAGGAACCTTATTTAGAAGAGAATAAAAGAACTTCTACAAAAAGCTTGGCTAGTAGAAGAATTTTCAATTAACCTTAAAATTCCACTATCATGAGATGAAGAGGAAAGTCATCATAAATAAAATAAATTGAAACAAATTGTAAACAAATTCAAACAATCTCTTAAAGTAAAAAAATCTAACAACATTAGACAAAGCTATATTATACAAATATTATTCTAAGTTAGCCTACATTCAACAAAGTCATTAATGCAAACAATGTTATTTATTACTTTGTATTCTATTATTTATCTTTATCTCAAATGTTGTGACCAATGCAAGTAATTCACTTTTATTCTAATGTAAGTCTAGAATCATTTTAACATGTAAATAATTACTCTTAAACTAAAGCCTTAACATGACATCCATAGTTGATAGTTTTTTAATAATTGTCACTAAAACTACTAAACAAAGAGATAATTAGGTTGAAAACTACTTGTGAATGATATGTTTGTCAAAAACCCACTAACAAGTCACCAACCAACAAACCAACGCTTCACCTACAACTCAACTCGCAAGATCGGTGGTAATTGTGATCAAGTCTAGCACACACCAACCATCATGCCACAATGTCTCTAACATGCAGAACCACCTTAAGGAAAAACTCGTACAACTCATATGAAATTAACAAAGAAGGATGAGGCAAAGCATAACAAAGAATGAAAAGGAAGACCCAAAAGTGAACCCACTAAAGTGCCAACGTTCTTGTTAATGCGTGAATTCAAACTACAACCACCATGACAATCACATTTAAAAACTCTATGTGAGAGGTTCTGGGAATTTTTAAAACGATTCCTGACCACGGCCATGCACACTGCATCTCTGAAAGGATTCTTGACTTAGGATATGAACAATGCAAAAGTGGCCTACATGGCTAAAGCTCACATGACCAGTGTGAATGGACCGTGTAATGAGATTATATTTCTATATTTGCACAAGTGCCAACTTGTCTTTCTATGACTTTCTCCACACATATACGAAGGGCCTCTATCATAAATTCACACTTTCATATAACAACAAATACTCTGATATAAACAAATTTAATCTCGCAAATCTCTACACATCCATCCGTATCTATACTAACACAACCCAATCTAAACATTGTATTAGTGTTTTATACATTAGTCTTTTGTTCTAATTAAAGGTCTTAACTAATATATTTTGCACTAACATTTTTAAATCCTCTAAAATTTGAACAGATATTTAAATTTTTACTAATAATAAGTATAAATTGAAAAGTGGCATATGAAAAGTTTTAACCGTACTAATCATATATTTAAATAATTTTTTTAATTATAAAATTTACTTTTTAAAATGATTCTCTATGTAAAATTCGTCTATTATTTATACTAACAACAAGATCTAAAAGAATAGTTTTAGTTTGGATAGATAAAAAAAAATCAAGACACGTGTTTAATTTATTTGATTTTTTTTATTTTATTTTAGATAAATAATTAATTCAATATAATAAATATTAACATGTTTTTTTAATATAATAAAAAATTAAGTTTTAATACAATAACTTTAATTTTATTATTTTTTATTTGAATTCAGTTAATTGGTTAAGGTAATTAAATATATATTTAGTCTTTAATAATTGTCCCATATATTTATTAAAAAATTTAATATTTATATATAATTAAATTTGAAGGAGAATATTTTATACTCTTTTACCATGTGAATTTAAAATCTTTAATGATTTTTCAAGATTAATTGTATATTAATATTAACTTTATTTTAATAAATATATGTAATTATTACTCAACATCAAATGTGTGTTTAATTATCTTCATTATTAACAGAATTCAAATAAAAATTATTAAAATTACATTTATTAGACTAAGGTTGTAATTTTTTCTTCCTCTTATTATACTAAAATAAAATATATCAACATTTTTTTTTATACTGAATGGATTATTTACCATTTGATTTCTATCAACGAACACCTACAATTTATTAGGTGGGTTTAACCGTTTTTAACTACCGGTAACCATTGGCTTTTCTCAGTGATAATTACTCAGCAGACTAGTAGTGCAGCTATTATAACTTTGTAAGCATGTTTCCATTAGCTAGAGGCATGTTTAATGACACTCTTCAAAACCTAAAATTTGATAATTACATTCCACATGCTTGCTATTAATTAACTGTTATCCTGTTACCCTATAAAATCTCCAATCTCATATGCTATATGCATATATTTACTATTCAGGCACAAAAGAAAAAGGAAATTTCAAAAAGATAAAATTAAAAACACAAAAATCAAATACAGGAAAAATAATAAAAATTTACACTGATAGATTCTACAATAAAATAAGAATTTATAAAGAAAATATACATAATCCATTATTTATATATGGATAAATAATAATAAAATATTTACAACATAACTTATATAAAATTATAATCAATATTTATAAATATTTTATTGTTGTTATTTATGTACATCAATGATTTCGTTATAAATACGATCATTTTTTCAACAATTATAGTATTAATATATTTTTGTATTAAAAATAAAATAATTAATTACAATAAAATAATTAATTAAAATAAAATAAATAAAAAATAATTTAATATTTTATTAAGAAATTAAATAAAAAACATTAAAATAAAAATATAAAATGATTTAATTTAATATCTTATTGATAATTATATTTGATATTATAATAAGATAAATAATTAAAATAAAATATTAAAATAATAAATTAAATTAATTAATTTAAATTTTAAATTTTAAATTAGTTTATTTAATATTCTTTTAAATATAAACTTTTAACTAAAATGTTATAATAGTTTTTATTGTAATTTAGAAATTATTTTAAATCTAATTTATATTTTTAAAAAATTATTTTTTATATCAAATTACTTTTGAAAATTCATTTTAAAAATTAAATTTTAATATATTAATATAAAAAAATTATTTTATTACACAATCAAAATTAATTACAAACCTTTTACTATTCGTTTTATTTTTCAGTCTTTTTTTTCCTCAATCCAGAACAACATAATTTTTCAGTCTCTTCTCCTTTATATCTTACCTCTAGATTTCAAACCTAGCATTAATTATGACAGTGTGCCTTACTCATATAGGTGCTGCCTATGTACATAGCTGAAGTATTTTGACTTCAGTGTTTCGTCTCAATCTAGTTTCCACAGTGGAGCTTCCTTAAACAACCATATTATTCCCTCAAAAACTTCAAATGCACATCTAAATTTACCCGACCCCACGAGTAGGGAGCCAAAAATGAAAAGCAAAACATGTAATTTTTCACAATAAACTTTCACTGTGTGTTTCGTTGACTCAAAAGTAACTGCCACTATAATTTGATTCAAGGATGTTTCTATAGTACATACACATATATAGGCACGTCCATGTACATCACATGCTTCTTTGCCCTTTTTAAACTCAAATTTACCTTTGTTACATCCCTAACAGTGCAGATATGAAACCAACTTGAAAGAGAGTTAACTTTGCAGCCAAACTTCCATATCAGTAATTTCGTATCCATGACATAACAATCTCTTTTTCTCCACAGCCATGTTCACTTTTGTATATACATGTGATGAAAACTTTCCTTCACCAAAACATGTACTTATTCTCTTAACCTTCTAAATAAGCCAAGCAAACACCAGCTCCATGATTCATTCACTTCTTATTGTAATATGGAGAAGCACAACCATTGCAAGGGGAGGCACAACCGTTATAGGGAGAGGCATAACCGTTAAAAGGAGAGGCATAACCGCTATAAGGAGAGGCATAACCGCTATAAGGGGATCCACAATCATAAGGAGAGGCAGTGAAAGTTGGAGGAACAAGCACAGAAGAAGACACCTTGAACCTCTTACTCCTTGAACACTCACTTTGATCACTAACATCAGGGCTTTCAGCCCACCCCATCAGCTGCTCCAAGAACCCTTGATCACCAACACTGAACTCTCCAATATCTGACCCGTCTGACTGATCCAACCCGACTTTCCCGAACCCGACCCACTCAGAGCTGCAGTCAGAGACACTGGAAGCACTTTCCCAGTTGGCAGCAGAAGCATAATCAGCACCACCTTCCACAGGTGGTACAATAATGCTAGGCTGCACCACTTTCTCAATGTTCTTCATGTCCCCTTCAGGGATTTGGTAGCTCCTGCGGTGGAATATGCTGGCAAAGGTGAAGTGGTCACTCACCCGACTCTTCGAGGACTTGTTGTGATCACTTGCCCTAGCCATGATGTTCTGAAGATTCTTGCTCAACTTGGCTTTCAAGGAAGCAAAGCTCAAACCATGCTTCCCATCACCAGTTAAAAGGTTGGACCCTGATTGCCCTGTGACTTGGTTCATTGGAGCAAAGTTGGTTCTGGCATTTTCACCTCTCAGGGCTCTTGCAGCTTCATCATAAGCCCTTGCAGCCTCTTCTGGGGTGTCATAGGTTCCAAGCCACAGCCTCACGTGCTGGGAAGAGTCTTTGATCTCAGCCACCCACCTTCCTGAGGGCCTTTGCCTCACCCCAATGAATCTTCTGATCATGCTTGCTGGCTTGTTCGATCTGGTGGCCATGTTGGTGGTAGCAGTGGTTGTAGGACTTGTAGGAGAAGCATATTTTGTAGCTTCAGCTCCAGCCATAACAAGTATAATAATAAAAAGGCAAACAAAGAAGAGAATGAGATTTTAGCGTTTTGATTAGCTAGAGTAGCTTGTTTTGGTTTGGGTTGAGTTTGGAGTATTTTTTAGCATATGGTGTGTATGATTGGATAGAGAAAACACTTTGGTGGCTTATATGATGATACTGATCTATATGTGCTGTATATATATGAGAGTAAGAATTTGGAAGATAGTGCGTATGAATGTAGGTATATTCCCATCCCCATTTGTAGTTTGTACGTTTCTTCATGCTTCTAATTTTTAATGCTTATAATGTGTGCCTCTTGTACTTGCAAGTTGCTCTCCCGGCATATTGGATGGGTTTCATTAGCTTCTGAAAATGCCAACAGCTGATACTATATGTGCAAAATATATCACTCTTACGTAGGTTCATGTGCACAATTTGTGATTTAGTAAAAGAGTAATGATGCTTTAGCACCATTATTTTGAACATTCAACTAACACTTTTCATTTCTTTTTATCTCTCTTTTAATCATATTATATCTAAATTTTTACACACCACTTCTCTTAAAACTGATGTAATATAATAGATAACATGTCTCACTTATTAATTTTGTGATGAAAGTTTTATGTTTAGAACGAGTCCATAATGTTTATTTCATAGATGAATTATATGTTTAGCCTTGTTTTGAGCATTTGATAATTTTATAGGGGTCATTGATGATTGTAAAGGTGAAGAATAATAAATGAGTTGTAAGTATTTCCTCTTTGGGATATAGCATGGTCAATATCAGCTAAATTCCAAATTGAACCGTGTTAATCACTACTAGCCACAAAATCATCCAAGCTCAATTTTTTTACAATGCATGCCTGCAGTATATGCGTGCAGAAACAGATATATCAGCCAACTTAACTCGAGTAATGCTGCCTTTGTAATTTTTGTATTTGTAATTTTGCATGACTACACACTGAGCTTCATTTCAATTTAGTTGACCATTAGTACTTTAACATTTTACTCTTCTCTTTAGCTTCTGTATATGGTTGAATTTCAGCTACAAATAATATTTTTCTTCCTAATGGACCTCTAAATAGATTATATGAAGGAAAACGAGTTATTTTAGTGCTTTCAAGGACCAGCCAAAGAATCAACAAGTTGAACAGAAGTGGTTAATGTGCTTAAGATCAACTTGTTATAACATTACCTAAGTTCAATCCTTGGTGGAAACAACCTTGAAAACCAGACTTTGTACTTATATCAAGTCAGATTGGTATTTCTTGACTATGTTCATTGAATAAAAAAAAGGGACTATGCAAAGGTATTTCTTGACTCTTGTGGATGTGAGGAGCTACTAGGCATAAAGGTCACGACAGAAAAAGTAAAATTTTTTACATAGTCTGTGTTTGCATGTATGTTGCAAAGTAAATTAAGGGTAGGGAAGATTATTGGTTTGTTGCAGAAGGTTGCCATTTTATGTTGTCGAAACACCACACTACACTTGCACTGCCATCACCTTCATATCTCACCTTGCTCAACGTAAAAGTAATATATTTTGAAATTACTTCTACTTTTACTTTTCTATCATTAGTTTCAGGACAAATTTAAGGAATAAAATTGTGTCATTTATATACAAATATATCATCCAAAATAATTGTTACGGTAAGGTAAGGTTGTTGATTTTAATAGTAACTATATTATGATTTTCTTATTGGTTGACCAGGCAAATTTATTTACACAAATAATATCTAAAGAATATATTTGTCTGTATTACATTGATGCAAACTTTTTGCCATATGAAGCTAATTAAAATAAGTTTTGTCACTCTCGTTCGAATAAACGTTTTTTTCGTTATTATGAATAAAGACATATTTTTGTTTATATAGTATAAATTATTTTCATGAAAATAATCACCCATTTGTTTATTGAATTAAACCAAACATGTATTCAGTATGTAAAACTTGTTACATTAATAATACGTACAAATCAAACCTAATAATAGTATATAACTACAGTTAGAATGAGACAAAAGAAGGGCCGTCAAAGTTTGTCTGGATGCAAAGGAAGAACGGGTTGGCAACGTTAAATGAAGAACAAAAGAGAAAAATTAAGAAAGCAATGATAAAAAAGTTTGTTTATAGCTTCTAGTGACGTGTTGGAATTTAGCCGTTGTTGATAGAATGATTCATGGGGCTCACCCCTTTGTCTCCCTGTCCCTTCTGCTGTTTCCATGCACCCTTAATGCTTTCATTGCATTTTTATATGACACCATTAGGGAATATTAATTTGTTGCAATTTGAGTTTAGTGGGTGCAATTAAGATGGCTTTTTTGTCCCCTTGTTCATGACGTGGTCCATTTGAATTAGGACTAATCACCTAAATGAAGCCAAGATGCCACTGCTTGTGTTTGTTGTTAACTTGGAGGAATGAGATTTGTCCACTAATATGGTGGAATTTGGGATAATTGTGTATAAAGAATGACACATGGCATGTTTGAGTTTGTGAAGTGTGTTGCCACTAACCAAAATGATAATGATGAGGGTATGAGATTGGTTATGTGCTCATATAGAGTGTATGATTATGGAGGATAATGAATGGAGGGAATCCTATGTGTTCAAAAGTTTTACTTATTTTATGGCTACTACAACTTGTTCCCCAAAAGGTTAACTTGTTAAAAAATTCCCAAGTTTTGTCCAATTTTCAGTGTAAGGCAGCAAAACTAATGTTCTTGGTCGATGAAATCAACAAATTAACGTGTCTGCATGTTGATGAAAGTAGTCATAATTCTAAGTTGGAGTTTTGTTTAGTCAAAAACTGAGTTCATAATTTTGATCTTGAAGTGTTTTGATCTGACGATGAAAAGAGTTTTAAAGTTTATATAATTTTTTTGACTTGTTTGTGAATTATAGTTATTGGCCGGTTCACTTTGTAGATAAAAGTAAACTATTTTTGCAGAATGTTCTGTGAAAATGCATGGTATTATATTTAGTATATCAAATTATTTTGTAAGATGTTTCTCATTACTTTTCTAAGTTGGCTTCCTCAAACAAGTGGAAGCAAAGCATCAAGCAAAGCATTTTGATACTTGTAAGTTGAATTATGACTGCTATATCTTATGATGGTTTAAAAACTTACGTATATGATAAAACAGCTGCATAAATATTTTTATATGTAGAAATTGTGAGTTTATGCCAACTCACACTCTACTCAACCAATTCACCATTCAACTTGCATAAGATATTTGCAAAACTTTTTCATAAGTAAGGCTAGAAGAAAAAGAATATACATAAAATGAATAAACAAGTTTCTTCACATAAGATAAAGTTAATTTATGTCTAAATTAAAAATAAGAATTTAGAAAATTTATATGAGACCACTCTTATAAAAAGAACTTGCACATTGTAACTTTTATTTTATTTTTTTAGTTTCTTTTTTGAAATCTTATAGAGAGAATTTTGTCTAAAAAATCTTCGTAATTTTGATTAGCTTACATGTTAAAATTAAGAACGAGAAAATGTTGGGTATGAGTACATAATTTATTGTAATGTTTTCTTTAACAACTCGTACTTGACCCATTGATTGATTTATAAAAAGGGTGTAATTTTTTTAGTTTATCGAAATGTGTAAATTTAAATATTTTTACATAAATAGATAAATCATTATGGAAAACTTTTAAATGAAGAAATTGTGTCTCTACACAAATTTAATTTTGGTCAAATATTTCACTTTCAAGTTGTGTTTCAAAAACCAGCTTTGTACTATTTTTTTTTTAAATTATTTTTAGGAAAATCGTGCTTACGTTAATATTTATTATTTGCTGTTAAAAAAAACGTTAATATTTATTAGAAATAATGCTTCACAGATGTCTTTACCTTTCATAGTTGTTCTTTTTTTTTTTTTTTTTTTTTTTTTTTTTTTTTTTTTTTTTTTTTTTTTTTTTTTTTTTTTTTTTTTTTTTTTTTATAAATTGCATGTATGTTAAGATGATTATTTTTTTAAAATTTTTTTGTGAAATTATACTATGAAGTATATTTTTGGAGTTCTTTTATAAATTAATTTTTATTTAATGTTTGTTTTGTTTTTTAATTTAAATCTTTTTTTTTTGAAAAATTTAAAATAGATATATTGACTTTAAACTTAAATTAATATTTGTATTTTTGAAAGTGGGGGTAACACGTTTAAAAAAAGCTTTCACTACAAACAAAACTGTTGCGGGTTAAGATAACGATTAAAGGATTTGATAAAAGAGATAAGAAGAGAAAAACAACATGTCACACGATGAAAAAGAAAACCTAAATACAAAACAAAATGTAGAACTTGAGAATGTGAATATGAGAAAAACTAAGAAGAATGCATGAGTAGTCGTTAATAAAGTTTTGATGTGTAAGGAGGTAAACAAGGACAATGAAGCAAATGTGAAAGAAACAAGAGAAGAAAAAAGGTTAGCTCATGTAGAAAGATAAAAAAGAAAAGGTGTAAGATGAGGGTGGAAAAATGGAGAAGGATAGAAGTATGAGTAAGTGTGGCCAGATGTTGAAAAATGAGTGACAAACACAGGCATATGAGTTTTAAGATGAGAAGAAGAGACATAAGAAGGAATTGGGTGGTGATAATGGTGAAGTGTAATTGGAAGATTTGGCTTGGAGTAAGTTCAATGTCTTAACACATTAAATAAAAACAATTTGTAAAAAAAGTAAAAAAGGAAAAAAATAAAAAACTCAAAAACATGCTTCAATGTGATCTTATAAAAAAATAAAGAAAGAAAAACTAAAAAACAAAAATCATTATTTACAAAAATAATTAAAAAATAGTAAAACCAAAAATACTTCTAGTTGTTTTATGCAGGTCTCTTCCAAGTCTTCATATAGAAATGTAATCTTAACATCCATTTATTTCATCTCAAAGTTAAGCTCATCAACCATGATTGATAGTCTCTAAATGAATCTGGATTTCATAACAAGGAGAAAATATCATTATAGTAAACTCCTTCTTTCCATCTAATGTATTTAGCCTTCAATCACACCTTGAACCTTTGTTGATCGGTTCATGAACTTTAATCGTTGCATTTGAAAATCCATTTGCAACAACCGACCTATAACCTTCAAGTGTACAAACCAGAGTCTATGAATTATTATGATGAAGTGACTTCATCTCTTCATTCATGACTTGTAACCATTTAGTCTTTTCCTTACTTACAAGGATAGATGATACACTAGAAGGTTCATCTTCTAACACCTCACTTGAAACCAATAAGGTTATGCTATAAGTTTTGTTAACACAATTCGTTCAATGACAATTGTATCAATCACACAATAGTAAGTAGTAAGTAATTATCATTCTCCTAAAAGACTTATGCAAAACTTGGTAATAATTGCAATTGATAACTATTTTAGACAAAATGGTAATTTCCATTAATTTTGTTGAAGTTTAGGAAATTAAAACTATGCAAAAACAATTAAAACTCTTTTTGTAATTTTATCAAATAATTAGAATGCGGAATAGGTTAGAAATGATATGGTATGTTGTTGTTAGAGTTAAACTTCACCAAACTTTACTCTTGTGCATATGATCACTCAACTTCTTTTCAATTTAATGCTAAAGTTAGCCCACATGTATACTCAAATCCTAATTTCTTAGTAGAATGAGGCTAAGTTTTCCTATTAAGACTCAATTCCTTGAGCAGTTGATAAGCAAACTTGTTTTCACAAAAAAAAAGGTTTAAGACACTAATGAGTCAAGCTCCATAAGCTTCATTAGGTATTTTGATTCGATAATAGATTACAAAAGATATTTTTCAATACCAATGAATCACATATCAAGTTATGAATGATCAAACCATAATAAGTATTCACAAAAATAAAATACTAACATTGAATGGAAAGTCATATATAAATATAAACAATATTAATTATGAGAGTTTAATTGGTTACAATGGGTTTAACTATTCATTGTCATGAAGAGCTAAAAAAGAAAAGATGAACAATGGAGGAAGATGAATGATCAAAGAGAAAAGAGGAGAACTCCTAGAAAACTCTAGTACAACTCCAAGATCTTCTAAATCACATTTTTTCTTCTACAAACCCTAATTACCCCTTTCACTAGAAGAAATAGGAAGAAAGAAAGCACAGGGTGTCATGCCAACAAAATCAGCATCCAATGCCTAACACTGTATGTGGCTTGTAACCACCACAAGTAGCTCTCTGTCCAACTGACACTCAACACAATTCCTTCCACGCTGGGCACATCCATCAAAGGTAGCTCTTTATCCAATTAGCGATTAGTGTGGTGCCTAACCTAGAGCATCAGTGGAGAGTGACACCCAGGCCCTGATGCAAATTTTCCTCTTTGTCTTCATGGCGCTGAGCTTGATTCAAGTGGCGTCCAATGCAGGTAATCTTTTGAAAATTTAAGCTTTGACATTTTATTTACTCTTCCATGATTCCAATCTCGTTTTTCTTGACCCAAATATCTCCTATTCAATTGTTAGACAAAAAATAATGGGGATTAACGATATAATTGGATTATAATAACCAATATCCAAATAAAGGGGACTATGTAGGTTAAAAGCTAAAGAAAAGTTGATTTTGTTAATATAAAATAACTAAATATAATGGTAAAAATTAACATTATCAGTTTTGCATATCCATACCTCTCCAAAGATTTTAATGTTCTCCTCGTTTTATTTCTAGCAATATTTTAATTTTCATGAACTCATTTATCACCATCAAAAGTTTCTTGTATGTTTTCTCCCACATCTTCTAATTTTTCATTCTATAGGAACTCAACATTTGAGTTCCACCCAAATGTTTGTCTTCTCGTCATCATGATTATGCCCAAGCTCACATTCTAAAACTTATGACCTATAAGCAATCTCAATACTTATGACTTATAAGCAATCTCAATCTTATTATAGATCACATCCTACTACTGATGCACTTCTTGAATATTGGTTCAAGACACCATATATGGTATGTCATCACACCTACCGGATAACTTAGAAACATGCATCTATCTTCCCTTGTATTATATAAGTATAGGCAACATAACTAAAGATTCATAAGTTTGAAGGATGGGTGTCTGTCCTAACCACATTTCCCCAAGTATCTTCTTATTGAGCTCATTTAAGGAACATTCGTTGACCAGTAAACAACATTAATAATAGCTTCAACTTAAAACACTTTAACAACATTAATAATAGCTTCAACTTAAAACACTTTAACAACATTAATAATAGCTTCAACTTAAAACACTTTTGAAATTTAGCACCCAACAACATACATCTCACTCATTTTAGAATGGTTCTATATTGAACCTCTCAACTTGGCCATTTTGTTGAGGACTTCCAACCACCATTTGATGCTTCACTATATCATTCTCCTTACTAAAATTGTTGAACAATTTTGAGTATTCAAGACCATTATAAGCTATAAAATATTTCATTGTCTAATTGTTTTGGTTCTTTACTAAACATATCTAGCTTTTGAAATTTTAAAATGCTTAGTGTCAAAGTGTGATTGAGTTGTAGACGATCTTCATAAGTCAACATGAATGTATTCAAGACTACAATTCATTCCTTGATACCCCTACATTGAAATGGACTCTACAAGCTTACCTTGGACATAATGTTATCAAAATCTTAGTTAATCAACTTTTCTGTTGCCAAACAAACATTATTTTTGCAATTTGACTAAGTTTTTTTTCTCACATGACGTAACCTTACATTTCATATTCAATTTTGGATAAGGTGGTCTTCGTAATAATAGATGTTGATCTATATACTATAACACCATGCAAGGCATACATGTCATTCTTCCTCACAACCTTTCTTATTACAATGGATCCTTTCATTACCTTCAACATTTATCGCTCATATTTAACATATCCTTATTTTCAAGCTCACAAAGGGATATGAGGTTGTGCTTCAAGTTAAGTACAAACATAGCTTCATTCAGAACTCTCTCAGTTTCATTGTGTAAACAAAACTTAAGGGTTCCAAATTTAGTAATCTTATAGGACTTGTTATTGTCAAAGATGTTATTCGACCTCTTATACTATCAATAGTAGATGTTATTCCCTTGCTATAAGGTCAACTCCACCATTAAACACCTTAACTTCAAACTTGCCATTCAAAATTTTTGAGATAAAAGCTTCTTAAATCTCCTCAAGGTAAAATCTCTCTTCCATACAACAAGGTTTCCTTGCAAAATGATCATGCATCTTAGGCAACAAACATAACAATAATAACATCAAATCCTCGACATCAATTTGAATATCAATGTTCTCCATATCAAGAACTTATTTAATTCATCTAGTTGTTCATTGACTGCTTTCTCACCACTCATCTTGTACTAGTACAACGTTTATTTTTGAAAATAGGAAATTTACTAAGGATTTCGCCATGTACAAGCTCTTGACTACATCATTATAGTCTTGTCCTTTAAGACTTGTTTCAACACTTTATCACCAAAACTAAAAACAATCATACTATCAATTTTTTTCAATAGTGTTTTCTTACCCTTATTTATATATAGCTATAGCTATGTCAAGTTTACATTCATTTTTCAATGCTTCAAACACTACAAGAAAAAAGTCATTTAGTAACCAATTTTTAGTTACCAAATAAAATAGTTGCTAATTGTGACCAAAATAATCATCAAATTAGGTTTTGGTTGCTAAATAACTACAAAATAAAAGTAATGATTGTATTTAGTGACCAATTAAGTCAATATAATTGGTATCTAACATTAGCTACCAAGGTTTTAGTCACTTACACCATTAGATTCTAAATTTGTGTCTAATTAAATTAGAGACTAATTTAGAATCTAATGACATAAGTGACTAAAATCTGGTAACTAATGTTAGATATCAATTATCTTGACTTAATTGGTCACTAAATTCAATCATTACTTTTATTTTGTAGTTAATTAACCACCAAAATCTAATTTGATGATTATTTTGGTCACAATTAACAACTACTTTATTTGATAGCTAAAAATTAGTCTCTAAATAATTTATTTCTTGTAATAAAAGAAACATACTTAAACAAAAAAAAAATAGACATCTACAAATACTATACAATAATAAATTGTTCAACCCTAACTTTTAAAAAAAAAATAATAATTGAAATCTAACATTCAATGCACCAATTTATTATGAAATAAAGTACAAATTTGTATAATGACTATAATAGATAAAGAAGCCAAAGTAAAAAAAATTCACTT
>Ga0209700_101430_pt1 | contig 49444 bp, 20 predicted proteins | sample SiratroredBW_FD_187528 | JGI IMG/M metagenome (GOLD analysis project Ga0209700, IMG submission 187528) | Root nodule microbial communities of legume samples collected from California, USA - Siratro red BW (SPAdes) (version 2) | ecosystem: Host-associated > Plants > Roots > Nodule | place: USA...
ATAACTAAATTCATAGTTACAATGATATTCATAGTAAAAATGATATGGTGTCTCCTATGCACGATTTACCCATGTCTGAAAATAAAAAAAAATGCATTATTTCAGGAATTTAAAAAAAAATTACACAAGTTTGGAAAATTTGTCAGAAACTGAATCAACTAACTAAATATTTTTTAGTATGTTGATAATGATTTTTTCTAATCCAACCCGTGAACATCCTTACTTTTGTGTTTTAATAATTTTATATTTAGAAGAAAATAAAATTGTTTTTAAGATGAATAAAAAATATTTTAAATAACATTTTCTCCCTTTAATTTCATCATAAATATTGAATTAAATAAGGAGGCAAAAATATATTTTTTTCTGATTTACTTCAATTAAACACTAAGTAAACATATTTTCATTGATAAAAAATAAAAAAGAAGAATAAATAGAAAACAATATAACATGTATAATATACTTTTATTATTTATTTTATAAAGTAAATAATTTTTATTGATTTAATTATTTTAGGTCAATGATATAATTATGAAAGGATAGATTGTATTAAATATGGATAGATTGAAGGGAGATTAATTATATTATAGTTGTTTTAAAAAAAAGGAAAGGAAAGTATTATGAATGAAAAAAATATATATATAATTATTGGAATCAAATATTTGATGAATTAGGTATAAATCAGTTTATTTTTCATATAATATATATATATATATATATATATATATATATATATATATATTTTACAATAAATATACATTAATGCTAATAATTATTTATTGTTTATAATTTATACATTCTTTACATTTTTTCTAATTATTTTAGTGTGATAAAATTAAGTAAAAATAGTTAATGTGACTTGGGTCAATATGCTCAAAATTTTCAATGTAAGCTAATTTGGTAAACTAATTGACCTTGTGTGAGATTTTAAACTTTTTTTTAAATGATAAAAAAGTACAATTACAAATTTAGCATTTGAATTAAAATAAATAATTTAAAAAAAAAATATGTGATTTTTGTATTGTTTATAATTATTTTGGCATTTTAAAAATTTTAAATTAGAAATATTGTTTGAAAGTGTAAAAAAAAATTATTTTATATCATACATAGAAATCAAAATTGTTGAATTTTAGATGCTTCAAAAAGTAAAAGGAATAAATTAGTAATATATATATAAAAAATAAGTAATACACAAAGCTGCACCTATCAGCATGCTACAGTGCACATGGAAAACCCTAAACCCACTTAAAGAAGTGTTTTATAATTTCCAAAGTCAATGGTATTTTGTAATTTTCACTTCATTTATAAGGGCTATTTTGTAATTTATAATTTATAATTTCATCCCTTCAAATCCCTTCAAATCTCTTCATATGAGGGAAGATCCAATCCTGCAAATCTCTCCTGATCCATCCTTCCAAATCAGGTCAACCATACAACATTCATCCACTCAAATCCATCATCTTGAACATTAAATCCCCTCAAATTAGTCCAACCAAATATAACCTAAGAGAGGTTGAAAATATTATTTCCTAAATATTTTATAAGTATTTAATTGATTAATTAATGTTCGTAATAGAATAAATTAAAATAGTTATTATTTTTACATATTAAATTACTTTATTATGATTAATAATTAGAATTTAATTTTTGAATATTTCTAATTATTCAAATTAAAATATTATTATATATGTACTTCTTTTAAATAATATAATACAAAAATTTAATTTTTAAATTATTTTTTAATTAAAAAAATAGAGTTGAAAATACCAATCCCACCCTCAAATCAAGACCTATGTTACCACTCCCGAGTTCTAATGCATTTTACGAAATGAGTGTTAAACTTGTCATCTTTTCTGATACTTTAATGACAAAAATATTTTATATATATATATATATTTATTTTTTATTAAGGAGGAAGAAGAGATAAATATAATTATTGCTCTTTATAGATATCATTTATTTTGAAAAACACACTTATCATTTAATTAATCTCGTATGTTCATTTAAAATAAAATATGAATTACAAATCAATAGTAATTTTTTTATTTATTTTTTAGAATAAGTGAATTCACAATCTTCTCATATATTTTTCCGAATTTCTTTAATATATACATTATTTTATTTCATTACTTTCTGCTCGACGCTATAGGAAAGTTATTATAATTAAAAAAAATCATCGGTATAACTTCTAAGATTTTTAGTTAGAATATTTAGAATTGAGTATGTTTGTTGATATTAAATAGTATATTTTACAAATCTTAATTAATTGTTTTGTTATTTTCCATGTCTTAATTGATATTATGTAAATTTTAAAATTTGTATTTTTCTCAACATTAATAACCTTTGTAATTGATGTTAGGTAAGTTCCATTTGTTTTTAAGAGTACCTGTAATCTATAGAAGTCATAAAATCAGGTAAAGGTGGTTGGTGTATGTCCCTGTACTCTGTCCTTTTATAAAAATTAAAATTTAAACGCTTTTAACATCCTTATATTTTCTATATCTCAGTTTTTTTATGAGATGATCTCCTTTTTTATTTATTTTTCTGTAAAGTCGTCTTGATTTCCCTCACAGTAAACAAACAAATCCTTTCTTAACATAAATATTTTAAATATTATTTCGTGAAAATATTTTTTATACATTTTTAGGTTTATTAACATTATTAGATAATTAGTAGTTTTTCGACTTTTTTACTCAATAGTATCTTTTTATTTTTTATTTCCTTTAATAGCATTTTTTTTTATTTCTTCAATAATATTTTTTATTTTTTAATTTCTAAATTAACATTTTTTTATTTTTTTATTTTTTAAGAATTGAAACTTTTATTGACTTTTTTACTTCACTGATACCTCTTTATTTTTTATTTCTTTTTAATAGACTTCTTTATTTTTTAATTCTTAAAATAACATTTTTTTTTTATTTTTTTCACGGTGAAATAAAACTCTTTTATTTTTTTATTTTTCGTTTTCTTTTTTTATACAATCACTAATTAATTATGACTATTATTTTGTTTTGTTTTTTTTATGATTTTATGATTGTATTTTATTATAATAATTTACTGGTTGTATTTTTGTATTAAAATTAATATTGGAAGAAAAAATTATAATAAATTATAAAAATTTTATTTGAATTAAAATTGTATTTTTCATTTGTTAAAAATATATCTAAATAATTAAAAGCAAAAATAAAATAAGATTGTTGAAGTATTTTTGTAAATAAATATTAACTAAATTGTTTAAAAATTTTAAATAAAATTTAAATTATTTGTAAATTGTTTTTAAATATTATATTTATTACTTAAAAATTATTAATTATTGAAATGATGAAATATACCTTGAATATAAAGAAAAAAATAAATTACAATCATATATTCATTAAATAGTTTAGTTAATGTACACGAAATACTTTATATTCTATTTTTATAAAAAATCAAAATTTATTTTTATCAAAAATCAAATTTTATTTTTATCAAAATTTTATTTGATTTTTACCATTAATTATTTAGATATTTTTTAACAAACTAAAGATACAAATTTTAATTCAAATAACAATTTTATAATCTATTATAATTTTTTCTTCTAATATCATTTTTAATATAAAAATACTATCACAAAATTATTATAGTTTATTTTAATATAATTTATTATGTCAAATTTTAATTTATTATAAAATATAAAATAAAATAATTTATCATTTTTCCTATTACAATTAATTAGTTAAAAAAACCTATAAAATATTTCATTTTATTTTTTTATTCTTTTTTTAAATATTTTAATTTAACTATTTTTATATTATTTTTTATCTTAATTTTAATAAATTAATAATAATAATTTTTAATAACTATTACAGAAAAAAATATATTAAAAAAACAAAAAAGTGTTATTTTAAAAAATAAAAAATAAAAAGTGCTATTGAGATAAATAAAAAACAAAAAATACTATTGAAGAAAATAAAAAATAAAAAGATGTTAGTGATATAAAAAAATTTTTCTGTCTCCACATAATTAAAATATTCTTAGTTAAACGTAAACAGAAAATTAAAATAATAATTTTAAAATTTCAACAATTAAAATATTTTTTATCTATTACACACATCAAATTATTTACGAACTTTTTCTTTATTTTCTTTAATTTAAGCTATCTTGCTTTGTACTTTCTTTTTCCTCTTTTGATCCATTTCTAACCCTTCAAATCTCCTCCTTCTTTTTGAAAGACTCAGAGCCTTACAGGTAGAGAAACCAGAAATATGAGAAGCGCCAGCTAAGATTGGTGGTGTTGTGTGTCGTGAAGTGAATTATGGCATAACTGCAGTGTGTCTTTGTGTGGGGACTATGCTCACAAATAACCTGCAACAATCTTTTCCAAGTTGCAAGTTGCAAGTTGCAGAGTGCATATCTATCTACCTTACAATTCAATGCAAAAATTTCTCTGATACACTACACATACAGTGAGTGAGTGCAAAATTGCATCAGAATAATCTGAGCATGCATCAATGCAGTAAATGGAAATGGCAGTGTGTTTTGCAGCATCTCTGACTCTGACTATGATATGACAACTCTCCAAACCCTCCAACTCCAATAATGTTCCACAACCTATCCTCAGAACATCCTTTTTTTTCGAAAGGAAATTAATTTAAAAAATAAATTTTAAAATGAGGGGAACATTTTTAAAACAAAATGGGATTTGTATCTCTTTTTGTTTTGTGTTTACATATATATTTCTTTCTTACTTACTAAATAAGCTCTTAAATAAAGATTATTATCTTAATATTAGTACAACCTCTATAACCTATGGGAGGTGGATTATTTAAGTAGAATAAAATTGTGTTAAATATTTGTCATTTTTTAAAATATTTATTAACTTGAAACATTATATTTTTAATGAAAAGAAAAATATATCTTAAAAAACAGGATTTGTTGTTTTACCATGATAAACAAAACAATAAACGAATGAAAAATTTAGTAAATAATTTTTCTCTTTTAATATGTGCAAGAGTTGATATTTCTTAAATGTGTTCAAGATATGATATCTATCGTAAGAATCAAATTATAGTTGTCTCAACTCATTATATAAATTATTGATTTTGATATCATTTATTAGAAAAATCCAAAAAAAAATATAAAAAACATCTCAAACAAATAATAAATAAATAAATCTATATAAAAAAGTAACATTAATTTTAATTCAAAATCTTAAGATATTATATTCTTATTTCTTTTTTATATTTATTCAACTTTATCACTTTACTTAACGTAAAATTTAAATTTATATTTAAATACTTAATAATATTTAAATACTTAATAATATTTAAATTACTTTTATCATTATTTAACTTAGCCACGAAATCAATGTCGTTAAAAGGTTATAAGTTGATTTAATTAATAACCCATAGTAGAGTTGTCACTATTTAGTTATTGTATATTTTTTATTGCTACTTTTAAGTTATTACTGATTGTTTGGTTCAATGTAACCAATATTTAGGATCGAAAACATTACTGTAATTCCAGTCACTATTTCGATTACAACCAATTTGTCAAAATTGGTATTGATAATTTCAAGAATTATTTCGGTTAAAATTATTAATAATCATTTCATTTTGAAATATATATAACTTTTTACATGTCAGTAACTACAAAATTAACTCGGTGCCTGTTAATGTTAAACAACAGAACAAGATGATTTCTAATCCTTAATAACCACTACAATATTTTATCAAAATAGTTGTTTCAAAATAATATGAATTCAAACAAATCTAAAGAGAAACTAAATAAAATCTAAAAGTTAATAAAAGTCAGAACAAAAAAATTAAATAAAATTCAAAATTTAGACAAATCAAGGGTGAATTTAATTCGACTATCCTATTTTGCACATTCTCTGTTATGATTTTTACAGTGATTGATTAACTGAAGTCTTTGTTTAATATAACAGGCATGTAGTTTTTCCTTCACAACCTTTTTTAACAACTTGCATAATCACTACAAGATTTATTAGTTTACAAAAAAGTTAGTAATTTTTTCATAGTTACATTTATTTAAAATATTGTAATATATAAATTTTATCTATGGTACAATAAACATAATATTGTAATATTTTATAAGTAAATGTTATTATAAATAATATTAAATAAATATATAGTGAGAAAGTTAACTAATATACGTATTTATAATTTTAATTTTAATTCTCACTATTCCAGTAAAACTTACTCTCACTCTCACATCTACGGCCCTTCAATTCTCATTCTGTTGACGATAGATCATAAGTTTCTGCAATAATACTTTAATTATTTTTTATCTTTACTCTTGTCGTGTTTTTTTATAAAGGTTCGTAATAGTAAGAAGAATAAAATAATTAGAGCAAATTCTATTACTGTACATATCATAATAACTAAATTTTTTACTGAGATACAATACGAAGAGCTTAGACCAATTACATGACTTGTCTATTAATAGTTTTATTTGCCTTACGCTATTTTTTTTTTCTTTTATATAATAGGCAATAAGAATATTGATGAAAGAGAATTATCTCAAGGAGAAATGTTCATCATGTAAGTTTAAAAATAAGGAAAAAAATTATTATATGATAATTTAAATCATTATCTATATTTTTGTTTTATAATATTTTGATAATTATTCTCTCAGTCACTTTTTTTAGTTAAAACTAGAGTATCTAATTATTTCTCATAAGAACTAAATATACATTAAATTTCAGATAATATATTTTCCAAGTCTTTAAAAAAGGTAGATATGACTATGTATGTATATGTAAAAAAAAGTTGTACTTTCAGATTTAAGGAATCTAAATCTCAAGTTGAAATATATAAATTAATTAATAAAGTTCAAAAAAATTTGTCAAGGTAAACTTCAAAGCATAAAAAAAATAATACAAGAAGAAATGAAAACTAAACTAAAAGAGCACGTGAAAGTGAAAGTTTGACTTTTAAATATTTCAAATTTGTATTTTTTTTTTACTTTGATATAGAAACAAAGTCAGACCACTTTCATAAACAGAAAAGGAAAAAAAAGAAAAAAAAGGAGAAAATTAACATGAAGTTAATTAAGAATTAAAATCATGTAACATGTTTTTTCTTTATTCTGTTTTATATTATTTATTAACTAATTTCATTAATTCTATTTTTGAACATATTATACTTTTCTTTTATACAGGAGATAAGAAGATCTTAGATATCCATCCAATGCCTTTGAAATGATCTTGTAAATCTTAATTCTCTAAATTATGTTTTTAATTTTGTTGTTTTGGTTTATTGGCTAATAATAATCATTATCACAGGCAACATTTTAAAAATAATTATAAAAAAATAAATATTAATTTAGTTAGTGAAATTCAATAAATTGATAGATTTTAATTATTTAAAGACATTTATTAATTAACGTTTTAAAAATAAGTCTATACACTATTATAAAAAATACTTTTTATATCGATTTTGGAGGACATATTACATCAGTTCGAGAACCTATGTAAATACAAACGATGTAAAAAGTCTAGACATTAATAAATATAGTGGTAAACCAAAATTAAAAATTTTATTCCTTTTTCCCATATCGGTTGTTACATCGTTTAAGAGTAACAACTAATGTAAAATGTGATATATTTTATCGAGTCTCGAACAACCATATAATATATCTTCACATAATTTAAAAAATGCCATCGCTTTTTTTATTTTACAACGGTTTCATTTTAATTGATCTCTTATCTTATTATAGTATATATTTTTTCTACTAATGATAAAAAGGTTGTTAAAGTAACTAATGAAATAAGTCTAAGTCTTTTTTTCATTTTTAAGTAATTTAATATTAATTAAGCTTTTAGTTTATGATATTTGAATTAGAGAAAAAAAGCCTTGTTTTAATATAACAGTGAAACTCAAATGAAAACTACATTTTCAATACATTATAGTTTTCATTTATAAGAATTATTTGTTTTTTTTTTATTCTACATAGGTAATTTATTTCCTTTGGTTTATATCATTATTTTATTTGTTTGTTAATAAATTCGATGAAACACAAGTAGAAAAATCAGTATTCAAGAGAGACAAATTGAAAGAAAAGAACGTAAATAAAAAATTCATTTTGATTGGACTAATTTTAATAAATTGAAGGAAGAAAAATCTCACAAAAAATAAGATAAGAAGCGTAAGTCTTTTTAATTTGTCTAAATTGAACCATTTCTAATTTCAATTTTAACTTTACCAATATTGAGATTGAATTCCTAATGATTCTTTTGGGTTTTTATTTTTGCTAAGTTTTATTTTTCCTAAATCTCATTGTGCTTGTATTTTTAATTATATAAAATTCACAATTTCGTTTCTATCAAAAGATGTTATTTTTCACAAAGATATTTCTAATATTATGATTTAATTAATAAATCCAATTTATTAATTAAACTCAACAAGTTAATTATATTTTATTGTAAATTAAATTTCATTAAAGTCAATTGTATTATTTAACATTTTCCATAAATTTATAACAACACAAAAATTTATCAATCCTGCAAATCAAATTAATAATATTTTATTTTTAATTATTTTTAAACTTAAAGGTGAATATGCAATTTTATAATTTTATCAATTAAAAATAGTTTTTACTTATCAAATTTACAAAACTTTTATCTTACTATTTTTAATATAATTTTTCACGTGTTTTTAATTCAAATCTATTCTTCTCGACCAAACAAAATCTTAATAGTTAAAAGAAATTTTTATTAAATGTCATTTGTTAACAATGACAGTTGAATTGCACCGATAATGATGTGCTTATTTATTTTCTATGTCAGAAGTTTTATCAGAGTTTGAATGTTGAATTTTATTTTTTCAAAAGTTTTTAAATAATAATATTTTTAAAGAGCATTTAACACAGCTGTATAGTCAAGATTCTAATTTGTGACCACTGATAAAATAAATCTGCAGCGACTATTTTATACCAGCTTAAGTAATACTTAACTTTATCATGCCTAATTGTTTGATTAATAATCAATTTGATTGGATTTCTTTATCAGGAAACTGTGACTTTTTAAATTTCGCGGTGTATCTGAGATGTTTTCGTTTATACTTTAAAGTTAGTCTAAAAATTCTAGTACCTTGCCTGCTCTCTCGTTTTCTGATCATCTTCCCTCACGTAACTCATTATTAAATCAGTATATTTATTTTGAATTTGTTATCAGAAACTGCACTTTATTATATGACAGATTATGTTTTGATTTATTCATAAAGTTGATTTAGTAATTTGTGCTTGCAGAAATTTATTACTTAGTGCACTGATTTCCTGACTTCTCCAGGAACAACCACATCTTTTTTTTAAGGCAAACTTTCTAAATTAGTAAAATTGATTTAATAATGGGTGCTGTTTTACTGTTTCTGATACTTTCATATAATGCATTTTTATAAGTTTTCTCTGCTTCCCTTGCATGTGACATTTTTTTGGCCGGAATGGAGGTAAATCTGCTTGTAGCCATAGATTGTAAATACTTGTTTCTTAGTTACGTTTTCAATCATGTCAAAATAAATATTTTGCTAGTGTTTTGATACATATTTGCTGAATTTTCAGAAATAATGTACCATGTTATTTGAAAAATATGCAACCAAGGATCAGCAGCTGCAAGAATAATTAGAAAAACAGCATCCTTGCTTTAAAGAGGTTGATGAATTTGAATTGGAGGCTGAATCTGGTGATGCAAGGTAACTATAAATATAAATAACAACTTGAAATTTCTTTGTTTTGCTAAGATGTGAATGAATCCTATTTGTAGGTGAGACATTAAAGAGTGAGGAGAGACAAGTCCATGCCAGTATTGAATTATATCAGCTAAAATTGAACTAGTATTACTGTAGGCTTCATTTAGTAACACATGTTTTTTAGCTTTGAAGTTATTTATAACATACTATGGGTATAAATGTTGATTTTAAATTGTAAAACTAATAGAATGGTAATAAAAGTGACGTTGCAGAAATTTTTGGATGGGAATTGATGTACATAACCGGAGTCAAATGGTCAAAGAAGGAAATACACTTTTTTTTTTATACAAAAATATATTAATGAATACTTAAATTGTAGATTTTTAATACCTAGTTTAATTTATGGTAAAAAGTAAATTTTATTTTTTTATAGTTTATTTTAAAATTATTAAAATTAAAATTAAAATTAAATATAAAATCTGAAATTTTAATTAGGTATATAAGGATGTAGACAATATTTTAAAATAAAATATCATGATGTGGTCTTTCTCTATTTTAAATGATAAAATAATTTTAATGATAGGTCATGTGAAAAAAAATGTGTATGATTTTAGAAGTGTTATTAAAGTAGGAAGGTGTTCGGTCCTTTAAAATTAGATGTCTTTTTTATCTTAACTTTCTTTTTGGATGGATAAGACATTTAAATATATTGAATTGAAATTAATTTTATTTTAAATTGTTTTTTAAATATTTTTTTAGATAAAAAATTTAAATTTCTTTCATTATTTTTTTTTGTTATTCGTGTAAAGGAAAATTTCATCATCTATTATTTTGTAAAAAAAAGTGAAAGGGAGAAATTGTTCATATTTAATATATATTTAATATATATTGTAAAAGCAAAATTAAGACACTACTAAAACTTGTCGGGGTAAAGTAAAGAGAAAGTTAACATCTACAAAAATTCGAATAAAAGAGTTATTTATTTTTTTTGTGATACAGTAAAAGACTCGTAATTGAAAAAAGATTAATTCATAAATACAAAATTTTATTTTTAAAATATTATAATATCTTTAAAAGTAAATTATATTGTGATTGTTGCCGTTGTCAAATAAATATTTTTTTTAAAAAAAAAATTTACCTTTAGATGTTAATATTTTATAAGTAAATAATGCAAACGAACTTAACAATATACGTTAATCAACTTGATAGAAACAAAAACAAATATTTTGATTCATACAATTGCGAAAAAGACCCAAAGACAAACTTCGAATTCTAAGAGTCAAAATACGCCTCATTTTCAAGGGGAAAAAAAAAATTCAAATTCATATAAATTCGTACTGAAAATATTTGTTTTCCACGATACGAGCTTTATATTATACTTAACTTTTTAGAAAGATCTATATTGATAAAAAGTGTGTCTTATTTAATAAAACTTTACTGTGCATATGATTTTTGCAATCTTCCATACCTGTTAAATTAAATAAATCTCTTCAGATATTTGAATAATAAACACGTCATCCTTACAGATGTTGAGATATTACAAGAAATATATATTACTTGCATGAAGATCTTTCGTTATTCCCAGTGGGACTGGACCATCGTTTTAGGAGCGTCCTTATCTTCTAGACATCAAGAGGATTTGAAAATTTGCAGAGACACGCATATAATCAAGAACAACACTCAAGAATATAATAAAACACCAAACTTGAAAGCTGCAATCTCAGAAACGCAATGAGACACGTAGGGCTGAAGAGCAAAGATAACTAAGTTTTGTCCAAGCAGACATGAAATGACCTCCAGGTTTTGCACTTTTTAAATTTTATTAATATAACTTCTCACGAAGAAGGAAATCAAATTTTAACGTTACAGGACTCACAAGTTATTTATTATCCAATCTAATTCTATTCATATATCAAATTTTTTCTATATTTCTCGTAATTAAATTTTTTTTGTAACTTCTTTTATTTATTCATTTCTATTTATAATATAAATAGTTGATAATGAAAATTCCCGTACGTGAATAAAATTGGTTTCATGGATATGACATGGCATGCTATTACTCTCTTCTTGGTGTGTCAGTATATTTTTGTCGATAATCTAAGGGTTCCATAGTTTTCGGTGAATTCTTCTGTATAGCCACCTTTTTTGTACAAACAATAATAAGATTCCTCCTCAAAGTAAAATGGAAACTCACACAGTTACCCTTTTTCCCTTCAACTAAATTAACCGAACTGTATCTTCTGTTCCAATTCAAATTACAAAACACCCCATAACTATGCAATGCTATCCCCACTTTCTGTAAACGCTGATTCATCATCACATTGCTCTGTCACACCACCTGCTTCTGCCATAAAGGGAACAAAACAACCTTCCCAAACCCAAAAGTTCCCTCTTTGATCCTCTCTCTCTCTCTCTCTGTTCTTTTCTGTTCACTCGTCAGAGCACACACTTGACACTTGTTCACCCTTCACCATGCCCTCGCTAACACCCCCTCTCATTTACTGCTTTTTACTACTTTGCCACTTTTCCCTCTTTCTCTTCTTCTATTGTCCTCCTCTCCCCCATCAGCACCATTATTATTTTTATTATTGTTTCAACAACCCCTTTTCTGAGCTGCATTCAAGGGATTCTTCTTTGTCACTTTCCAAGATTTTCCTTCTTTTTCATTTGCTCAGCTTATTTTCTTTTTCTCTTTCGTTGTACCCAGCTTTGTCGTTTCGCACGCATTGTTCGTGTCCATCGCCAATATTTTTTTTTGTTTTTTCATGTGTTAAAATATTCTAATTTGAACCGGAGATTCTCTTCTTCTTTCCCTGGCCCTTTTTCGTTCTAATGCTGACGAATGGAAACAGTACATTTTACTGTTAACCTTAATACCTTAATGGGGCTGCCATTGGTTATAGTCTGATGAAAGGTACTTCTTTTTTTTTCCTATTCTTCTTTGTTCAATTTGTGGTGATGTTCATTTCCCGCTAGAACTGTCCTGCAGAGCTACCAATGAGAAATGTGTTAGCTTTTGTCGTCATTTAATCACTATTGGAGTTATTTATTTCATTGAACTTTGCTTTTAGTTTTTACCCTAAGATTTTGTGCTTATCTTTTTCATTTCATCCTTTGTTTCCTCTTTTTCTGTGCCTACTGTGTTCTTAGATGGCCATTTTTATGGCTTTTCTTTCTTTTCTAGGTTTGTTAGCACTGTTTCATGCGGGTTCTGCTTATGCAAGAGTTAGGCAGTGATGGATGGTAGGAGACATTCTGTTGATATTCCTATTTCCAAAACTCTTGTGGCACTGAGGAGAGTAAGGTCATTGAGGGATCCATCAACTAATGGTGGTAGCACACTCTCTCCTTTGATTGATAATGGAGATTGGGATAATGGTTCTACCAATGGGGTTTCCCTGAGTTTGAGATTTCTGAAAGGTTCTCATGCTGATGATTTTGAGGGTAATGGTTTTTCAAGATCAAACAGTTTAGACCTTAAGGGTCAGAGTGAGCAGGAAACTGCTGAGTTAGAATTGAAAATGTTGAACTCTAAGATGACCTACTGTGGGATTTCACGTCAGGAAGGGCAACGAGATGAGGAACTTGTGTACTCTAATCCTAAGCAGCAAGGTATTTCTGGAGATAAATCTCCAAATGAAAGCTGTTGTAGTAACCATGAAGGTGGAGGATTGGATTTGGTTGCCATCACGCCTACATGTAATCGTTTGAAGGATGAGGAGTTATGCTATTTATCAACTGCATTGAGGGTAGATCACTCAAAGTCAGACAGAAAATTACTACGCAAGAATCAAATGAAGCCATCTGGAGTGGCGGGTTATATAGCAAGCCGTGTAGGAAGTCAACAGTGCCTTTCTGTTTATGATTCTATCTCAGCTCATTGTGCCTTGGAACATGTCACTCAAGATGTTGACGCTTTAGAAAATCACCATGGATGTGGATTAAGGAGTTGTTGGTCAAAGTCACCAAGGTTTAGAGAATCAAATCATTATTCTGAAATAGAAGGCCTTCCCTTGATATTGCAGCACGCTAGTGAAACGGATCTCAATGGACATAGAAACATAAGACACATTGGTGGTGAAATTAGTCAAACTATGGAAACTCCTAGAAGTTTATCTGTGAAATTCAGGCCAAAATCTTTTGATGATTTGGTTGGACAAAATGTGATAGGTAAGTCTCTTTTGGGTGCTATCTGTAGAGGAAGGATAGCATCATTTTATCTCTTCCATGGTCCACGCGGCACTGGCAAGACCTCAGCCTCTAGGATATTTGCTGCTGCACTGAATTGCCTAGCCTCTGTGGAGCAAAAGCCTTGTGGTCTGTGTAGAGAATGCGTTTTGTTCTTCTCTGGAAGAAATAAAAATTTTAATGAAGTGGATTCTTTGAGACTCAATCGTGCAGAGAAAGTTAAATCCCTTGTTAAGCATGCGTGCATTCCTCCAGTTTCCTCAAGTTTTAAAGTGTTCATTGTTGATGAGTGCCAGTTATTGCATGGGGAAACATGGGCGTGCCTTTTGAATAGTCTAGAGAATGTTTCTCCTCATGTGGTCTTTGTGATGATCACTCCTGATTTGGATAACCTTCCTCGGAGTGCAGTTTCCCGGGCTCAGCGGTATCACTTTGCAAGGATTAAAGATGCTGACATTGTAAAAAGATTGGAAAAAATTTGTGTCGAAGAAGGTCTTGAATCTGAAAAAGTTGCTATAGACTTTATTGCTGCTAGATCCTGTGGTTCTCTTAGGGATGCAGAAACTATGCTTGATCAACTGAGTTTACTTGGTAAAAGGATCACAATTTCCTTAGTCCACGAGCTTGTAAGTGTCTTGCTTTGTTCTGTACGTGTATGTCTTTGCAATTGTCTTCATTTTTTCTTTCTGAGCATTATGTTTTACCCTTCTTTTTCTGCAGACTGGGGTCATTTCTGATGAGGAATTGCTTGATTTGCTGGACCTGGCTTTATCATCTGACACTTCAAATACAGTTATAAGAGCCCGCGAACTCGTCAGAACAAGGATAGATCCTTTGCAACTTATATCACAGTTGGCAAATCTTATTATGGACATTCTGTCAGGGAAATGTGAACTTGATGGTTCTGAAATAAAAACAGGATTTCGTAATAGATATACCTGTAAGTGTTTTTGCAGGCCGTACTTGTGTTTCACCATGCAAACACCATACTGCTTTTATCTTATTTCTGTTTGTCCGAACTTAGTTATTTTCTTTATCACAGCGGAAGCTGACCTGCAGAAACTAAGTCATGCATTAAGAATACTGTCTGAATCAGAGAAGCAGTTAAGAATTTCCAAGAATCAAACAACATGGTTCACTGCAGCTCTTCTACAGTTGAGCTCCGTAGAGTATTCATCTCCGGATACAAATACTACCAAGTTGTGTACACGAGCTGCATCCGTTAGAGGTGGGCTTGATTTTCTTTTCTCATGTTTTTTTTATTCCCATCTTCCTTAGAGAGTCTGTGGGATGGAGTGGTTTTTGATCTGGTTGAGCCATTCTAAACTTGTCCATAATGGAAACAGATGGTGATATCTGCAGTACATCTCCTAAAGGGGACAGCTTTGAGCATCTTGTTACAACAGATCAATGTGATGATAAGTCATATAGGTTAGGAGTGCAGGAGGATCACAAAAGAACATTGGATTCTATATGGTATAAAGCTATTGAGTTGTGTCAATCTAGCAGACTCAGAACTTTTCTCAGGAAACAGGGGAAGTTGTCTTCAGTTTGTATTAGTCAAGGTACATATTCCATTTCATTTACACTGTTTGTTCTGTCGAGAGACTAAATTTGTTCTTCTCTAAATTACTGGCAACAATATGAACTCTAATACTTTCCCACAGACATGGTTATTTGAAACTTAATTTTCAATGTTCTTTATGGTTTCATTGGCATATCATGCTACAAAACTCAACTACTTTTTTTACTTCAATTTTCAGGCCGTGCAGTTGCTGAGTTGGAGTTCCAGCATCGTGACTATGTAAGTAGGGCTGAGAAGTCATGGAAGTTGATTGCAAGTTCTCTGCAGTTCATATTGGGCTGTAACCTTGAGCTCAGAATCCACTATGTTCCTTCTTGTACTTCAGATTCTATGTATGCTAGATTGAAGAGGTCATCCTTCAATTTCTTTGGTTGTTCCCGTAGAATCATTCGTTGGAAATCTTTATCATCTAATGAACAAGGAAGTGAATCAGACTATGCTGAATACACCTCTCAAAAGCCCACGAGGAAGGATCAAACTCTAGCTTGTTCCTCTGATTATGAAGCCCTGGTGCCACCATTTGAGTCCTGCCATGGAATTGGAATGCAGGTCATAACAACTTTGAGAAGTAGCGAAGGAAATTTGCTAAGCTCTGGGAAAATGTTTATGAATAGGCCAGGTCAAGAGACTCCAAGAATTTCTTGTTAGAGAGTTGATTCTTGCATGGAAGAGGGATAAAAAGTTTGGTTCTTCTTATGCACCACAATAGAAGGATTTTGTTTTATCAATCCCCAAGTTAAAATGTTCTGAGCTTTGTAGGTATGATCTGGAACCCTGTAACTGCACTCAAGCTGCTTTGGAGAAGTAGGTGTTTTGCATATCAATTATTATCTTTTCTGGCAATTTTATTGGACCATTAAATTCGGAATATTTTCCTTAATATCGTGAGGCTAATCTTCCTACACTACTTTAAACTTTTAGCTTCTTTCAAACAGTTACTAACATGGCTTTCTATGCAGTTGCTAGCTCAAACAGGAGGGGAGGAAAGAAAACATGTGGGAAACTGTAAGTATAATCGTTTCCTTTTGAAGCTTGTGGATGTTGTACACCTCGTGTTTTTAACGTAATTAAAGCATAGTTGAAGGTCTTTGGGGAGACATCCACAAAACATTCATATTATTAACGTAATTAAGGCATTGTTGAAATATATTTTGTTAACAAGAGCATAATTTCCCTCTCATGATCGTGTTGTGCTTTTAATCGTTAAACTACTTACATAAATCTGTTCGTAGAAGGGAGCGGAAAACGTCATTGAAAAAGGAGACGAAACGTTGCATCGAATCTGGCTTGTTCGGGCTTATATATAGTGGCCCGTGATTGGGTCAATTAAGGGTTTTATTTTGGGTAAAGTATTTTAGTTTCAGTCACTAATATTATACTGCAACCTGTGTATAATGAAAAATGATTCTGGATGAATTTTTTCAAAACTCGTAAAAAAAATTCGAAGTTAAACGTATACTTTAATTTTTTTGAAATTAATTTTTCATAAAATAACGTTTTAACTATGGTCCAATATTTCGTTATAACGATTCGCACGTACTTGGTACAACAAATGTCGAAAATTGAAGGAATAGAATTTTAAATCATTATTTTTTATATCTGTATCTTGATAAGAAGTGAATGGTTTGCGTTTCCAAAAAAAAAATAAAACAATAACACTATCACTAAAGTCTCCTATGTTAATCTTCCTTTATCATATTACTTTCTCATAATGTAAGGTAAAAGGAATTATTTTGCCTTATTATTTAAAATTTGAATCTGTTACTGGTCCAACTAAAGAATTTTTTTTATCAATTTTGTTTATGTGACTCTTGCCTTGTAGCCTTGGTTAGCCTGCTTGGCAAATAGGCTTTCAGACTACAAGAAGATCTATTGAAACCATAAAATATGGGAATAATGACCGGCGAAATTGAAATGTTTGGAAATGGTTTCTCAGCGTTGTCTTGTCTTCTTCAATATAGAGTTGTATCAATGTCTGTGTTGTTAGCTATAGATCGTTAAGGTTGTATAGCAAAAACTGGTTAAGAACATGACCAAGGCGTTTTTCCAGAGACATGGATGAGCACCGTCCTTAAATATTTATCTGAAACTTCTGAGATGGTATACCAAAAACCACATAAATTAGCAAGCACAAGAGTGTAGGATCTAGGATAGGAGAAAAGAATAATTTAAGTATTGATACTTTTTTGAATATTCAAGATGTGAAATAGATATTCGACATAATTTAGATTCAGTAGTACGTAATCTATTGACATTTTAATTGTACTGCAGCTATTAGGACTTAAATATAGTTGTAGGCCTTTTAAAATAGCAAAAATCAAATTAACTTTTTTTAAATTGCCCTTATTTGGACTCTTTTAGGAGAAAAAGACAACTTTTCTTCAATATTCTATGTCCTGTGTTGTAAAATGACGTGGGATGAGATTTGCCAATAAACTGCTGAGTTTTAGTACGAGAGATTTTGTTTACTTAAGAGATTATTCACATGCACAGATAATTTCCTTTATTCTAGGCCGTATAATATGTAGGTGCAGTAAAGGGCCAACAAAAGTACCCATCTCAACCTACCAGAAGCCCAATCCTTTGTATATCTTGGCTTCTACCTCTTCACAAATTTATTAGGTTTTGGGTATCTGACCTACAGTTCCCATGCTGGTCCTCATACAACAAACAAACAAACAAACCTATGATGGAGGTGCTGGTACAATGTTTCAGGATAAGGTTTCTTCTTTTTTTTTAATGTCTTACAAAAGGCTTTTAAGCAGCACCTACTAAGCTAATCACAATAAGTCTCTATACATTAGTCCATGCCAACAAGGCACAAATATTAGTACCAGAAAATCATATCCCATTATGAAATTGGCAACTGGTTTTTTCTTTCTGTATTATTATTTTATAAAAGTGTTATTTGCTAATATCATTCCAATGCCCATGTTTTATTTAAGTATTTCTAAAAACTTACCTTTAATTACAATCTTAAATTTTAGATCTAAATCTTGTAAGAAGAATTCATTAAAACTTATATAATAAAATCTAATTAAAATAAAATAAAAACTCTTAAGGATAGTCTTAAATGATAAGTTGCCATAATCTTATCTGTTTTTGTTGTTTTCAAGAGTGCAGGCATTTAAGGATGTGGACATTTCTCTTAATGAGTACAAGTTACTACTATTATTCTTCCCACTTAATTATCTTTGGCATGACTATAGCAACTTGGCACAACTTACTAGACAACACATTCATTTCCGATCCTTCAAAATCGCAACCCACGTTCTAGTTTCAGGAATTACTTGTTGCACATAAGCAAGGACAGGCATGAGAGTAGTTAGAGACACTTATTATACCCCAAAACTCCCTCATAACATCCACTCACTTAAAGTTTGAAGTGTATATAAGTGGTCATCATTATTTAGTCTTCACAGAACAACCACACCTAACAACCAACATACATGTTTCATTCACTTGTTTCCACATAATGTTCCTTTAAATAAAACACTTCAAAAGTTCCCAAGCCATATGCATCAATGTGGATTTTCAAATTTCTATTTCATTTGTTACTTTATTATTTTTTCTCGTGAGAAATATTACACAAAACCAGTGACTCGCTGTACACAACAATTCGTCTAATTGTTTTCTTATAATGACAATGATGAAATTAAATCTAAGATCTCATGTATACTGCCTAGTGGATACATAACAATTCGTTTAGAGTGAAAGAGTTTTATTCGTACTCTTGGTCAGTATAAATGTACGTTTGTAACGATTTTTACAAATGGTTAATTAGAAGAGACATGTTAAAGTAATAAAGAGAGAATAAGAATAATAATAATAACCAATCAATTTTTAATTGATATTTTAATTAATATTTATTAATTATTTTAAAGTTGAATCATTATTGTATAAATTTATAAAAAAATACAGATAGAAGGTAGTGAACCCATTACCTCTTGCATGCTAGGAAAATAGACTACCAACTGAATAATTACATCTCTATTATAATTTTTTTATAAACATTTATAATTATAAATATTTTATAATTTACATAATAGATTTTTTAAACCAGATAATCGATTATATATTTGTGTAAAACTTTACACATAATTTGTGTAAAACTTTACACATAATTCTGAGTGGATAATTGATTATCTAAAATATAAATATAATCGATTATCCAAAATATAATATAATTATTATAAGGTTAGTGATTATCGATTATGTTATTCTTTTGTATCGAAAACAAACCTCACTCACATCGCACCAGTCATTACTAACAACGAAGTTCTACCACAACATAATAGGTCAGCACCAATTTCAGCAACCACCAGTGTCAAGTCATTACAAGAACACCCAAATGAACTCTTAAAGAGGACGGAGAAGAAAATACAACGAGCAGATAATTGTAGCCCAACGTGTCTTTTTAATGACAAATTTAAATTTCTCAACTACCACCACCCACCGTAGATTCCTCTATCAACGCCTTAAAAGAGGTGAACCATCCTGTGCATGCATGCAAGTGGCTATACGGTATTCAATGGAGGGCACGTAGTTTCATATGCAATAAGGTTAAAGACGTCCTTGCATTATTGCTAACATGATTTTTACTTCTTTTTTTCGTAATATACCACAAATCTCTTTTTTTTTATTCTCTCGCTTTTCCGTCGCAAATCATCGTAAAAATCTTAAACTAAATACTTGGATCCCTTATCTTTCATTTCTCTTAAACAATTGAAACTCTCTAATAACAAACACAATATAAGTGATATAAATTTTATATACAATCCTATAATCCTAAACCCTAAAACCCTAAATTTGTATAAAAATGAAGAATTGATTCAGAAAAACGCATGTCTTAAATTGCTAAATAGAATTTCCCCTCATTTATCAAATAATTTTTTTTAAACCCTATTATCAAATTCACATTTGTATCATCCGGCAATTTTGCAAACTGAAGAAAAAAAATAGATGCTTATAAGATTTTGTGATCCTTACAGCTAACATGTCAAATATATTAACAACTTCTCAAGTTTCTCCCATTAAACTTAACAAAAATATATATGTTACATCCAATTTGTAATACCATAATACTAAATTAGAACTCATATAATTGATTTTTAATTTCAAAGCAAGAATCAATTGAAGTTATATAGTGAAATTAGAAAAGAAAGCACAATTTTTTTTGAATGTTGTTAACTATCTCAAATACCAGAGGCACTCAACTTGAGTGTTTCTGGCTACATCATAATACATTTACAATTTCACACTACAGTTGAAGAATCAACTGTATCTACCAAACATCGCATGCATAAGAAATTTCAGTGCTTCAGATTCACACACTTCGAGGTCTCCAGAACAGTTAAAATGTTCCCAAGGATAGACAAACAGGCTACGTAACTGAGTTTTATCATTCCAATGTTAGAGACTTGAACAAAGGGAAATAGTTTGAATTTACTGGGTCCAAATCTATTATTAAAACCAGAGTATGATGATGAAAGCGCTTACCTTAGCTTAGCTAGCTCTAATGGATCTTAATAGAAATAAAGTAAGATATGTTCAAAAGATGGATAAGCCGTTTATTATTCTCCAAGTCTTCCTTAATTCACTACACAAAAAACGTACCACAGAAGATGATATCCACATTTTAATGTTAGATAAGGATGTTAACATTTTTTCTGAGGGTGATAGTTTCTTTAACTGAGAAGCATATATGTTTTATATATTGTAGAAACTGTAAAATGTTAATATATTAATTAGCATTATGTAAAATATTAATTATTAATGTGAGAAGAAGATTCCTTACGAAAACGGTTATGCGTATGGTAGTAGAACACGACTCTGTGTGAAAACAAGATGCATAAAATGGATGTGGTCGGACCACAATGTGATGGTCCAAAGGGGTAAGTGGGAGAGTAGGTTAGGGTTAATAATAAGAGTAGAAAAGTGAGTGAGGGCACATAATTAAGATGGGCATTAGCCTGTAGAGGAAGCGCCACGTGTAAACGGAATGGAACAAGAATAGTTGAATAGAATAGGCCCAAACCCAAAAACCTCGCCCACTGGTGACGTGTACAGGTAACCGTAGCCTCCCTATATAAGCCTTCTCTTTTCCGACCCATTCTTTTTCGTTCTCATCCATTTCTCTTCTCTTCTCGCGTCTCACTTTCCACCGATTCACTTCTCCACTCTCACTAACTCTCTCCGATTTCATCACCGCTTAGGGTTTCTTCTCCCAACCTCGCTCCTCTCTGGATCTTACTCACTTCGCCTCCCTCGCTTCGATTCGCAAAGTCCGGTTGCTTCTCCTGTCTTGGCTCGAGATCCGGGCCAAGCACAGAAGAATCCGATTCTTGTTTGCACTTTCTACTCACCGGTTCGTCTTCTTCACTTATTTATCTTTTTTGTTTCCGTTCTTTTTTAATTATTTGATTTGCTGTTGTTTTGGTGATGTGATTCATTGGCATGCTGTTGTGTTTAGTATATTTGGTATTGAAAGTAGAACGAGATTTGTTTGGTGTTGATATTGTTATGTGACGCGTGGCGAAGACGGAAATGCTTTAGGCTTACCGATGTGTTTTTTTAAATTTTTTTTGGTATTATTTCTTGCAGTTTGTAATAAATAATTTGGAGTTAATCGAGAATATTCGATATGTCGTATTTGGCTATGTGCATTGTTTCGTTGTTTATTTAAGGGTGGTTTCTAATTCGTTGCGAAATTGGCGTAGTTTTGAACTGAAGCGTTGTTAAGTGATGGGATTAACTGGTGAAATAGCATGTCTATAGGTTTGGCTTGTTTTTGGCTTTTTGTTTGAATGGCTTCGAGCGAGGGGTTTCTGACGGACGGGCAGAGGGAACTGCTAAAAATTGCGAGTCAAAATGCAGAGAATCTTTCTTCGTCTCCAAAATCCCCGTCGTCCTTGCTTTCTGACCATCATGTGAAAGCCCCAGCTGGTGGTAAGGCACAGACCGCTGGGATAGCTGTGAGGCATGTGCGTCGGTCACACTCAGGGAAGTATGGGAGGGTGAAGAAAGGTGAGTTAATGTCCTTTACATGTTTGATTTTGAATGGATTAGTTATGCTATGTGTATCTCGTGTACGTTTCTCTGTTGAGTTAATTGCATCATATGTAGGCTAGACTATTTTAGATATTTACTCAGAAAAGAAGGTCAACAGTCTGGATTTTTGAATTATTTGTGGTACCTGGCCGACTTCCGAGATGATTAATTTTTAATTTTTGCATGCTGCGCATGGTTTATTGTTTCTTGGCAGATATTTCATAATTGTTGGGTAGTCCTTGTTGAAATTTTTTTGAATTATGGCTCTAGGTTGGTAAGATATAGATTTTGTAATTATTATGATGTAGCTGCAGTGGTTTAGCCTTCCCTACGGGGACTGATCGACAGATAAAAGTTTTGAGGTGGAACTTTATGTACTAATTTTTAAAATGAAGTGCCTAGTTAACTACTATGTTACTTGCTTCCAGGATGCCAGTCTTATATATCGTGAGGAGACATGAATGCAACTCAATAATAAATATCATTAGGTTTTAACATTGAATAAATATATTGCAGTTACATTCAAATGGTACGAAATTCCTACTACATTTGTCTATTGCATCTTGTTTTCATAAACTTTTATATACCTTGTGCTTTTTATTCATATCTTAAGCTTTTAACATACTCTCTAATACGCATCCTATCATAATTTAAAATTTATTACAAACTACAAAATCATGAGTTGACGCTTCTTAAATAAAGAATGAGACTTACACAGTTTTGTAATTTTATAATAAATTTCAGCCAGTAATACTTGTGTTTAAAAAGGGGGGTTGAAGATCATGATATTAGTTGGTGATTTGAGTTTTCCTTTCTTGTAGCTTTCTTTTGCAGTATCAATATCTGATGATAGAATCTGCTTTTGGGTTTTTAATGGTCTTCATTTGGTAATTTGATGTTCTTTATCTTGGGGATGCAGATGGTGCTGGTGGTAAAGGCACTTGGGGGAAATTGCTTGATACTGATATTGTTTCTCACATAGATCGAAATGATCCAAATTATGACAGTGGCGAGGTAAATTTCTTTCTGTCTTTTTTTTCTTTTGTTGTTTTTTACAACATTTATGATGCAAGAATAGGTGCTTGAACATTTAGTAAATGCTTGTAGTTGTAGAACTATAGTTCCCTCGTTCCTTTTTCATTAATTTCTTTTGAACTGTATTTGCTGCCTGCTTTATTTTTTCCATTTTTTTGTGGATATTACCAATGGATTGCATAAATAAGCACAAAACGGATTTGTTCACATACTCATACTATTTACAGGAACCTTATCAACTGGTTGGATCTACTGTTACTGACCCCTTGGATGAATTCAAGAAAGCAGTTGTATCGATCATAGAGGAATATTTTAGTAATGGGGATGTGGAATTGGCAGCATCTGACCTCAGAGAACTTGGCTCAAGTGAATACTATCCATACTTCATTAAACGCCTTGTGTCCATGGCAATGGACAGGCACGATAGGGAGAAAGAAATGGCTTCTGTTCTGCTTTCTGCGTTGTATGCTGATGTCATCAGCCCTGCACAGATCAGGGATGGGTTTTTTATTCTTCTCGAATCTGCTGATGATCTTGCTGTGGATATACTGGATGCAGTTGATATTCTTGCATTGTTCTTGGCACGGGCTGTTGTTGATGACATTCTTCCTCCAGCCTTTCTTGCCAGGGCAATGAAGGCACTTCCAGAGTCTTCCAAGGGAGTTCAGGTAATCCAGACTGCTGAAAAGAGTTATCTCTCAGCTCCACACCATGCAGAGCTTGTGGAAAGGCGATGGGGTGGTAGCACTCACATAACTGTTGAAGAAGTGAAGAAGAAGATAGCTGATTTACTTAGAGAATATGTGGATAGTGGTGACACATTTGAAGCCTGTAGGTGTATACGTGAGTTGGGGGTTTCATTCTTCCATCATGAGGTTGTTAAGAGGGCTTTGGTACTTGCCATGGAAATTCGTTCAGCAGAACCTCTAATGTTGAAACTATTAAAAGAAGCAGCAGAAGAAGGACTTGTTAGTTCCAGCCAAATGGTGAAGGGTTTTTCTCGCTTGGCAGAATCCCTAGATGATCTTGCTCTGGATATTCCATCAGCTAAGGCACTGTTTCAGTCTTTTGTCCCCAAGGCAATATCTGAAGGATGGCTTGATGCTTCACTTACCAAACCTGCAATTGAAGATGGGGAAATACAAGTTGAAGATGAGCAGATGAGGAAGTACAAAAAGGAATCCGTAACTATAATTCATGAGTATTTTCTTTCTGATGACATTCCTGAACTGATTCGAAGTCTAGAAGATCTTGGAGCTCCTGAGTATAACCCTATATTTTTGAAGAAATTAATAACTCTAGCTATGGACCGAAAGAACAGAGAAAAGGAAATGGCATCTGTACTGCTATCTGCACTTCACATAGAGATATTTTCAACTGAGGATATAGTTAATGGTTTTGTCATGCTTCTGGAAACTGCGGAAGATACAGCACTGGATATACTGGACGCTTCAAATGAGCTTGCTCTGTTTTTGGCCCGGGCTGTTATTGACGATGTATTGGCCCCATTGAATTTGGAAGAAATTGGCAGCAGGTTGCCACCAAAGTGCAGTGGTAGCGAAACTGTGCGTATGGCTCGGTCACTCATAGCTGCTCGTCATGCTGGGGAGAGGCTATTGAGATGCTGGGGTGGAGGCACGGGATGGGCTGTTGAGGATGCCAAGGACAAGATCATGAAGCTCTTGGAAGAATACGAAAGTGGAGGGGTTGTGAGTGAAGCTTGCCAATGTATCCGTGACCTGGGAATGCCTTTCTTTAATCACGAGGTAGTGAAGAAAGCTTTGATTATGGCGATGGAGAAAAAGAATGATCGAATGCTAGATCTACTGCAGGAGTGCTATAGTGAGGGCCTGATCACCATTAATCAGATGACTAAAGGTTTCACCCGAATAAAGGATGGTCTTGATGATCTGGCTCTGGACATTCCAAACGCAAAGGAGAAATTTGGCTTCTATGTGGAGCATGCTCAGTCCAAGGGCTGGCTTCTACCATCATTTGACTCGCCTACTACAGATGCCTAATTATTCATCCCGGGCACCAGCTTTTGAGACGTTTGTGTCTTGTTGTTTCTCTCATGTATGTTGTCCTTTAGCTCCCCACTGAATAGTGAGTATGGGTGATGGATAAATCTGGGACAGTTGGACTTCTTCTGGTAATCCTTTTTTATTGTTCTTTTCACTTACTCCTTTTTCCCCGAATCATCTCATCGACAGAGTTACTTGTTATCTCAGCCATTGTATAAAGTTGCTCTTATTCCATTAACAGCTCTTTCGGATGATGATGATGATGATGCATCCAGAGGTATTTTAGAAGGGCGTATATTGTATTTTTCAGCATCGATTCTCGTTTTTCCATTTAGTCAAATCTTCGGCTATGGCATCGTGGCGATTTCTTTGTTTATTTTTGTTGAGCCACGCATTTCTGGTCACCACAAGGTAGAAATTGTGTCTAAATTGATTTTTGACCAAAATGATTGTAGAATTGTTTCAGTAAACAAGTTATTAAAGTATATGATTTTTCTGTAGACGTAAGATTAAGAGTGACTTTCGGAGAACATTAAAATTAATTTTGATACGTAATTATCAGAACCAGTTTTGATTCTATACATGTCTCTTTTTTGTAATGCAAACAACACTGTAGTGATACAATAATCCTATTAATGTAGTAGTAAATAACCATAAATATACTATGCAGCTTAACTATTATCAGGGGAGGATTTCTTTGGCAGACACATCTTTAAGACATCCTCAAACTAGTTGTATGCAAAACAGAGGATTTATTAACCTTGACCTTTAACATGGAGGAAGTGCTAAAACATTAACTTCTTAGTTAACACTATGAAAGGCACCTTAACGCATTCCTAGTCTTACGAATAAAGCTTGTTCAATGTAATTCAAGACTTTGTTATAAAATTATGATTTAAAGACATATTAGAAATGACAAATTATTAAATTTAATTTCAGTAATTGTGCCTTAGAATTATACTTTCATTATTAAAATAACTTAAATTCCAAAATTGAAATTTTAATCTCTAATTTTATTCTTTTGTGCATAAGGTCTACTTAGGTTCCAAATTAAAATGACTACATCAGTACAACAGAGAACCTAAGGAAAAGAGAAAGTCGTTTTTCATAATCGACTTGTAATTGGCCCTTACTTTAGATCGTAACTGTTTCTTACGGCAAACTAATAGGAATTTCAGTAAATTGTCCTATCAGGCAGCTACATCAAATAATGATATTTTTCTGTACATGTTTCATCTCGTTTAACGGATAAATACAAGTAGTTGGAAAAGAGAGACTATGACCATCGTACAGGTGTCATCATCACTTGTATTCCGGAAAGCTTCTGTATTTTCTCAATTAATAACTGAAAAAAACAAGTGAAACAAAATAAGGTGCCTAGGGCTTGAATCTTGAGGCCTTCTTCCTGCACCTCCATAGCTTTTAAAATAACAAAAATATCCTTAGTGAAATGACAGAAAAGGGCTTTATAAAAACGAAAAGAGAAAAGGGAGTGGAGAGTTGTGAGTGAAGGTTGGCTGTTGTAAATTGGAGTTGGTGAAGACTGTGGTGTTCGCCGGCAGTGGTTGGTGTTGCGGTGGTGCTGTTAGTGGTGTTTCATGGAGGTTGGAGGTGCTTGGAATGGTGGTGGAGTAGCATAGGTAAGTTAGTGGGTTTTGATTTTTTTCTTCCGAAATGTACAATCCAAGAGATATCCAATTGTATAATTTGAAAGTTTTTTTATTTAAAATTTTGAATATCCAATTTTAAAATCTGGTTTAGAAAATGAGTATAGATTAAAAAATGAGAGTTCGATCCAATATACACAAGTTGTATATCAGATTTTATAATCCAAAAAGTTGTATATCAGATTCTATAATTCGAAATAATTTGGTATGTAACTTTTGTATATTAGATTTAATCCCACCCCAATTCGATATTTATTTATTATACTGAATTCTATAATTCGATATTCAAAATTTAAAACAAATAAACTTATCTAGTGAACGTTCGCTACGAAAACAATAATCAACACGTACCTATCTATTCATCACTTTCACTATCAAACTTTAATCACCGCTACAAAAGACAATGGTCCACAATGATTATGCTAAAAAATGACAATGTACAAGGTTTACAAGTGCAGAAATGAAGATGGAGAGGTGCAGAGAAATCAGCTGCGGCGCAAGGACTGGAGGGCAGTGTTGGAATATAACATTTTATTTTAAGGACACTTTTGCCATTTCATAATTATTATGGAGGTGCAGAATGAGTTTATGGAGAATGCGTCTGAATCCTTTGAGCATGCGGCATGGTTGATGGGCCTTCGTTGATTGTTCGGTTTGTGCGTCTGGACGGCTTCTTCCTGCACCTTCAAGACTTTCTTAAGACATCTTCAAAATTTTTTAAACTTCCATAAGTGTCCTTCCATAAGTGTCGTTCATATTTTATTGTGCAGACCGGTATAATCTTTTAGAATCTTATACACGCTCTTACCTTCAACACACCTCCATTTCTCCATTACTGTATTGTGCCGCGACCTTTAAAAAGTCATTATGTTTGTTGTTACCAGTATCGCACTGCTTTCGTCTTTCACTGACTTGTCAACTGTGTGAGATAAAAATGATTCATTAAAGGTTTTGAGATTGAAGGTTTTGAGATTGATTTGGGATTCGTTCTGCGATTTGGTGGTGATTCTGTAATTTAAGAGTAAATTTATTTTCGTAGAAAAATAGTTTCAAAGGATAACTGAAATAATGATTCACTATTTGAAGAATCTACATAAAATAAGAATTAAGATAATTGTAAAACATTCTTGAGACACTTAAATATTGTCTCGGGAATTCAATTTCCATTCGATCAATCAAGTATAAGTTCACAAGAGATTGATCTTATTTATAATGGTAGAATTTTATTAAGATCTTAAGGCATGAGTTCCTGAGAAATGTGAACACGATAAAAATAATATTAAATATGAATAAAAAAGTGATGATAACAATTAGTGTAAATATAAACTTAATTAAGTTAATGATTATACTTAAGTCTCTTTTATCCTATATTTAACATAAAGTTAATTTCTTAATTTTGTTGGAAGTTCCGTAATATAAAGAGTAAATATATAAATAGTTGTAATTTTCTCATAAATTTAAAAGTGACATGTGCAAGTACTTATACAAGAACATGTTCTTTAAATCATGCAAGTAGTTATACAAGAACGTGTATTTTCTTTTTCTAATTTAGTCAAATACACATTTAAGGATACATGAACTAGTTATAATCATGCACTTAAAAATGATATTAGAAAATAGTTGTAATCATCATATATATTTAAAAATTAATATGTTTAAGGAAGATAGTATTACACATGTAAAAATATCATGTTTAAGGTTTAAGGAAATTATTGTTACACATATGTCTTTTAATATCTTTAATCTTTATTTCTTAAAAGTTCTCAGTACTTAAGTAAATATCTCTTGATATTTTTAAAATATTTTATAATCTATAAAATTTACAAGTTATATTTCTTCTCGAACTTATTTTATTCTCTTACAAACTTATGTTGAAAGTCCTTTTTTTTTCTTTGTCATGTTATTTTTATCTAATTTTGTTATTTTCTTGAATTTTTTTTCTTAATCTTCAATTTTTTTTCTCAAATCTTATTTATATTAGGTTTGTTTATTATTTTGTATCAATATATGTAAAATGGTAACTAATTTGGCTCAAAAGGTGGTAAAAGTTAAGCTAAAGACATTTATTTTAAAATTATCAATATATCTTAAATAATAATTAAAATCTGGTTAAAAAGTGACTAAAAGTTAAACTAAATTTATCTAAAAGTTTTTGATTATCTTATTAATTATAATATTCAATTTAACAACTTACAGTAATTTCATAAATTTATTAATTATTATGTTAAATTTCATATTCATTTATATAAAAATACTTATTAAAATAATTTTATCTTAAATATAAAAGGCATTGATATTTAATATTTTATTAATTTTTTAAAACAATTAAACGAGCTAATGGACAAAAAAGTTAAATACACAATTGTATTTTTTCTAGTGAAAATACGTAAGAATAAAATTAATACCTCCTCAAATGAGGATAAACAATTTCATAAATATTATTTTCTTAAAAATAAATAATTAGTAAATAATTTAATATTTCATTTGGTATAAAGAGTGAAGTAGATGTTTTTTTTTTAAAGTAACATTTGAGTATTTAATTAAGAGCGAGTAGTGAATGTTAACAGACTACTTTCCGTATATATAATCCAGCTTAAATCTAAAATCTAAATTTGCTCTTAAAAATAAATCTCCTTATTTTTGTTTAATTTTCCTTAAAAAGTTACCATGAATACTACTTTATTTTGTTTAATTCTTTAATGATCCCATTGTAACATTTACACTCCTTGGTTTGTTTGGTAGAGAAAATAAAACAGCATAAACAAATAGATGCAATAAATCAATGAATAGAAATAGATATTTATTAAATGTCTTTAAAAAGATAAAAAATCTAAAAATTAATTGAAAATTAAAAAATAAAACTGGCAGTGAGATTTGTCTGATATCAAATAATGGCTAATTTATGAAATTTGTGTAATTTTTGTTGTTGAAGCTTTTGAAATAGATAAATTTTAAAATTTGTAGAGAAATAAATAAATTATGCTTGAAAGGACCATTTTAAAATGATGAAATCATGCTGAAGAGAAAGTCGTGTTTAGAAACATATTTTTCTTTTTAAATTATACTTATAAACACCATTTTTTTTCAACGTTATGTGTGAAAATGATTCCAGTGTAAAGGTTAAATTTAATTTTGGTTAAAATTGTGCTACCATGCACTTTTGATGTTTACTTTCTATAAAATGTTTTGCAATTGTTCAATATTTTTTAATAACTTGTTTTTCTAATGTCTGTTTTCTTTCTAACTTTATTTCTTTGTTTTATTAAATATTGATTTAATTTTAAATTAGCATTTATGTTTAATTTGTAAGTACATATTTTTTTTATGTAACTATAGCTTATTAATAAAAATAAAAATGTTAATTAAACATAATTTAGAAAATAAAAATAATAATTAAACCACTAATTTGAATAAAAAATACCAAAGGAATGAATGATTTAAATAAAAAAATGGAATTAGAAGTTTTTCACCTTTTATCTATATAGACAATTTTCCTATAGTGGTCGTTGTTTAATAATAAAATATGTTTTTTTTATTTATAAACATGTGTGCAACAATAAAGACGTTTTCTAAAAAAAAGATAAAAATTAAACTTGTATTTCTAAGTGTGACTTTTCTGAAAAAGAGATAAAAAACATGTTGGAGAGTACAATTTCAATAGAAACGAAACACCATTTCTTCATTCTAAATTTGTTTTTTAAATATAATTTATCTATTTTCATAAAAAATTTAAAATTTACTCATTCCATTAAATTTAATAAAAAGTAATACCACTTTCACAAATTAAAAAAAAAAATTAAATTAACCCTTTTACTTATTCATAGTCTCCTTTAAGTCTTCCAAAATAAATTTCCATAATTCATTTTTACATGTAAAGGCAGGGGCTCTAGGCAAGGGGCTGAAGAGAAGGGTACTGAAAAGTAACATTGTTGCATAAAAAAATGCTTAACCTATCATAGGAAAGAGAGAGAAAATGAAGTGGCATTTCAAGTAAATAACACTTCAAAACAGGGTCAAATTATTTTCAAACCCACCCACTCACTCACTTTTTCTCTTTCTCTCTCTGCATCTCCTCTGCTCTAACTTTCTTCCACTCTCTCCTTCACACCATCAAAAAACAGAGACGGGTGATACCAATAACAAATTAAAAACTTCAAAAACCCACTCATACCAAAACCACCACCCAAAAAGCCATTTTCTAAAAGGAAAAGAAAAAATGCCCAAAAAAGGGGAATCTGAAGAAAGCAAGTTCGTAGAGTCGGGGAAAAGAACAGAGCAGTGAGTAAATGAGCTAGTGAGCTCACCGGAATCCCGAGAATGGCGGCTTCGGAGGAAGTATTGCCGTGGCTGAAGTCGCTGCCGGTAGCGCCGGAGTACCGCCCAACCGCGGCGGAGTTCCAAAACCCGATCGCCTACATCTTCAAAATCGAGAAAGAAGCCTCTCAATACGGAATCTGCAAGATCATTCCCCCGCTTCCCCCTTCCCCTAAGAAAACCGCAACTGCCAACCTCACGCGCTCCCGCCCCACCTTCACCACGCGCCAACAGCAGATCGGCTTCTGCCCCCGCCGCGCGCAGCCGGTGCGCCGCCGCGTCTGGCACAGCGGCCACCACTACTCCCTTCGCGAATTCGAAGCCAAGGCCAAGGCCTTCCACAAAACCTACCTGAAGAAAACCAAACCCAAACCCTCCCCTCTCGAACTCGAAACGCTCTACTGGAAAGCCACCTTAGACAAACCCTTCTCCGTCGAATACGCAAACGACATGCCTGGCTCCGCGTTTAGCCCCCTCCGTGCTTCGCGCGATCCCGATTACGTTGGCGACACGGCGTGGAACATGAGAGCGGTTTCGCGGGGGAGCGACTCGCTTCTTAGGTTCATGAAAGAGGAAATTCCCGGCGTGACGTCACCCATGGTCTACGTGGCGATGTTGTTCAGCTGGTTCGCGTGGCACGTGGAGGATCACGACTTGCATAGCTTGAACTACCTCCATTTCGGCGCTCCCAAGACTTGGTACGGCGTGCCCAGGGACGCCGCCGTCGCGTTCGAGGACGTTGTCAGAGTTCATGGCTACGGTGGAGAGATAAATCCTCTCGGTTTGTATCGTTCTCAATTCTTTCGTAGCTATGCATTATTGTTTTGACTTACCTGTTTAGTGTGCCTTCAACAGTTACTTTTGCTATTCTTGGCGAGAAAACCACGGTGATGTCGCCGGAGGTTTTTGTTGGCGCCGGTGTTCCCTGCTGCAGGTATTATGTGTGTGTGTAGGGGGAGATTATATATAGTGAGGACGTTTCCAAATGTATCTTAATTTAATTTTCGATTCAATTGAGTCAGGCTAGTTCAAAATGCTGGGGAATTTGTTGTGACGTTTCCAAGAGCGTATCACACTGGATTTAGTCATGGTAAGAGACTTCATACTTCACAATCTACGAATGGAACCAAAGCCTTAAAGAACGATGATTGTGTTTTCTGTTTCAACAGTTGCATGTTTCTAAATATAGTTTGGATATATGTCTTGCAGGGTTTAACTGTGGAGAGGCAGCTAACATTGCAACGCCTGAATGGTTAAGGTTTGCTAAAGATGCTGCTATTCGCAGAGCTTCCATTAACTATCCTCCCATGGTGTCACATTTCCAGTTGCTTTATGACCTTGGCCTTGCCTTGTGTTCTAGGTTTGTCTTTGCCTATTACCTGTTGGAGCTAATGCTAATACCTTAGCAGAATTGTTTATTCATTTTTTATGATCTGGACTTCACGTATAGTAGATAGATGCTATCATTAATAATGTTCTTAACTTGATGAAGATATATCTGTCTGCCACTAGTTGAAAATCCGCATCATATAAGTATAATATCTGATTAGGGTATTGATAGTGAATAATAGTGACCATTAGATATGGTTTTCTCTTGGCATGCAAATGCAGTGATCTTGATGGCATGAGTTTTTATTGGTGTTTTGAAAATCATTCAGTTAGACTGGAAGACAGTGAATTGGTCGGGAAATGGTTCAAATAAACCATGAAGCGAATATGAAGAAAAATAAGTTTATAATGGTCGAATGACAATGCTTAATATAATACCATATTGGTATTTTTATTTTTTATTCTGAATATAAAGGTATTGTAATTATTAATAAATATTGATGTATATTGTTGAAATTCAACTTAAGTATTACTCCTCCGTCCCTATTTATAAGACTCTTTCGTCTAATTTGCGCTTTTTAAAAAAATTAGCTAAATTAGTTGAAAACAATAAATCGGTCAATTGTTTGTATTGTTGTTCTGAAGTTATATATTTAAAGCTAAAGTAGTTGAATGAGACTTTGGTTTCAGTGAGTACTTTCTCAAATCATATTTGGGACAGAAAAATTTTATGTTATTTATTTCAAATATTTATTAATTTTTTTAGTAAAAACAGGTCAATTAATGCATCATTTTCTAACAAGTTTTAGGAAATAAATAATTAATGCATCATTCTAACAATTTTTCTGAAAATGGTCTGATAAATTGGAATGGAGGGAGTATAATTTATTTGAACTTCTGTATATACTTTGAATATTAAGAACCAGTAAAACTATGTTTTATTTTTCATTTTTTACTATTATATGTTTCATTAATATTATTTTATGTATTATTACCATTATTTTATTAATGTGGGTTTGATCTGGATTCAATCACAATGGAATAATTTGACCATTACTGGTTCAATGATCAATCTGATTTTAAAAGCATTAGTTTTTATTGTTATAATATATGCACCCTGTAAATTCTCTTGAAATGTTCATACAGAATCCCTGGAGGCATTAGAGCTGAACCACGGAGTTCTAGGATTAAATATAAGAGAAACGGTGAAGGAGAAACTGTAATTAAAGAACTATTTGTACAGGACGTGGTAGAGAACAATGATCTGCTTCACACACTCAGCAAAGGATCTGCTGTAGTACTTCTTCCTCGTAGCTCTTCTGACTTTTCTGCTTGCTCAAAATTACGTGTTGGATCACAACAACTAAAAGTGAACCCTGACTTTTCTCTCAATGTATACAATTATGAGAGAATGGATTCCTCAGATTTTATTTCTGATGACCTTATGTTCAACAGGAATCATGGAATCAATCAAGTAAAGAGTTTTTATTCTGTAAAAGAGAAGTTTGTTACGTTGTGTGAAAGGAACAGGGTTTTGCCATTCAGTTTGAATGGGAACATAGACCCTTCAAGTTCAAAAACACTGCAAGGAGACAGTGAAAAGGAAACCGATCAAGGAGATGGGTTGTCAGATCAGAGACTATTTTCATGTGTCACATGTGGAATATTAAGCTTTTCCTGTGTTGCCATTGTACAGCCTAAAGAACCAGCAGCTACGTACCTTATGTCAGCTGATTGTAGTTTCTTTAATGATTGGATTGTTGGTTCTGGAGTAAGTAGCAATAAATTTGCAATTACCCATGAAGATGCAAGTATTGCCAAGCCAAGAACATATACAGGTAGGTTCTATACTATTTATTAATGAATACACATCCTTCTTGTAGGTATTTTTCCTGTATGTCATATGCCCATCAGGAAACATATGCGAAAGTCAGGCTTCATATACAGCTTGTACTGATAACTTCCTGCTGTAGAGGGGTAACCCAAATTATAACTTCTGCATTAGCATGAGCTAGAGCCATCCAGCTTTGTTATGTGCATTTTTTGGGGTATAATGATTTTTTTCCTCACTGTCTTTCACAGAGTGGTCTTACCATGTTCTTGTCATTCTTTACATAACGAGAGAGAAGAAATGTGCATGATTAGTTATACATTTGGCTCTTGAATGCTGAATCACAGAGTGGTCTTACCATGTGCTTGTCATTCTTTACATAATGAGAGAGAAGAAATGTGCATGGATATGCAAAGCCTTTATGGTGTGCATATGAAAAGTAGAAACTTACCTTTCTAAGAAGCCAGATGCCTTTCGTTTTGTATCTCTTTTGCTTTCTCTAAAATGTTTTCTGTATATAAATTCTTAGTTTCAATCTTCCTTGACTTAGGCATAACTAGTGACACATCTTGTTCAACAATGCAGGATGGACTAAGCAAAATGCCCAACATGATTCAAATGGTGTTCCCGTTCAATCTGTTGAGCACCATACACAGATTGCTGATCAAAATAATGAGGAGGCTTTAAATTCTGGAAGAGAAAAAGGCAATACGGCTCTTGCATTATTGGCATCAGCATATGGAAATTCTTCCGAGTCCGAGGAAGACCATGGGGGATTAGATATTGCACGTGATGGTGATGAATTGAATGTAATAAACCATCCATCCACTAATGGATCTCAGGAGATGTCTAGTATGCCTTCACATTTTCAAGATCCCCATGCTAGTCCCATGGTTAGAGTCAGTAGACTTGATAAAGGAGATGATATTCATTCAAGACGAATAGACAATTATGAGTATTATATGCATAAAAGAGTTGAGCACATTATGACTCCTTTTGACTACACTGTTAAATCAGAAGATCATGACAGCACTTCAGGGGTGGCATTTAGAAATACTAGGGCTGTGCCCCATCCCACCTTGAACCGTTCCCAAGATACTCACACTGATGAAGACTCTTCTAGAATGCATATCTTCTGTTTAGAGCATGCCGTAGAAGCAGAGCAGCAACTTCGCCCAATAGGAGGAGCACACATATTGCTCCTATGTCATCCAGGTCTGATATTTCAATAATTTACTAATCCCCCCCTTTTTTTTTATTAAAAATGGAACACATTTTGTGCTGCATTTTTATCTCAAGCCTACGTTCTTTGGAAAAACACACTGCCCAGTTTATTTGAAGTCCACCTTGGTCACTAAGCATGAGAGTCTTTGTTGGAATTTTCAATTTAGGTTGCATGGTAAGAAATGTGTGAATTTTACCCCCTGTTGATAAGGCTGTTCAAGTGTACTAATATGAAAATTTCAAGTTGTCAGATAGATCCATTATCCTTGAAGAGGTAAACACATGAAGTTTGATGTTTATGGTTCTACATGGACTGTTTTTCCTATTTCAAGGTTTGAGTGAACATCTGCCATAATTAGTATCAATAGTAATTGGTGTAGAGTATTTGAATTCATTGCTGCTGATTGACGTTTGGTCATTATTAGCATATTTTGCATATTTCTGAGCTTGTCTTTACAGTGTTTAAAGCATACTGTAACTGGTTTTCCCCTCCTTGCCTATCTTTCATGATTTATTTTTCTTATTTCTACAGATTATCCAAAGATAGAGGCTGAAGCAAAGTTTGTTGCAGAGGAACTGGGTATTGCCTATACTTGGAAGAATACTGTATACAGGCAAGCCAACAGGGAAGATGAGGTGAGGATTAAATCAGCTCTGGATAGTGAGGAAGCTATTCCTGGAAATGGGGACTGGGCTGTAAAGCTGGGAATCAATCTCTTTTATAGTGCCAATCTTAGCCGTTCAGCACTTTACAGTAAGCAGATTCCTTACAATTCTGTTATATATAAAGCATTTGGTCAAAGCTCTCCAGCAAGCTCGCCTACAGAGCCCAAGGTCTATCAGAGAAGGACCAACAAGCAGAAAAAGGTAGTTGCTGGTAAATGGTGTGGCAAAGTTTGGATGTCCAATCAAGTCCATCCCCTTTTAGCAAAAAGAGATTCTGAAGATGTTGAGTATGAAACAAGCTTACATGGGTGGCCATTGCCTGATGAGAAAATTGAGATATCAGAAAGTAACCACAAAAGCAATACTTCAACTCGAAAATCTGGTAAGAAATGGAAAAAATCTGCTAAGAAAGGAGGAACCTGGGAAGAAAGTTTTACTGAGAGAGATTGGCTTTCAGATAATTCTATTGAAGATAAATCCAATAAATATCAAAGGAGGGTTCTTGGGAGTAAGCGAACCAGCCATATTGAGAGAGATGATACTGCTTCACAAGGGGATTATTCTCCTCTGCCACATCATACAAAGCCCATAAGCAAGCATTCAGAATCTAGTGAAAATGATGCAGTTTCTGATGATTTGCTGGATGACGATTCTTGTATACAGCATCGGAGGAGGGTTAACACCAATGGAGCTAAATTTGTTGGTGGTGATGTGTTTTCAGATGATACAATGGACTATGGTTCTGATTGGTTGAGTAGGGGGGAGCTTAGCAATGAGCAAGATGCTATTTCAGACGATTCATTGGGTACGGGTTCTCTTCAGCTGCGCAGAAAGACTCCTAAAGGCAAGTATGATAAGTACATTTCTGAAGAAGACATGATTTCTGATGACCAAAGGGAGGTTTGTTTTTGGAAGCAGAGAGGGAAGATATCTAAAGGCAGAAAAAGATCCCTTTCTGCTAAAAATAAAGATAATCTGGAACAGCACCACAGGCAGAAACAGCAACAAAGGAATCTGAGAAGCAGGCAAGACAAGCACCTTGCAGTAGAGAATACTATTTCTGATGACCAAATGGAGGGTCGTATTTTCAAGTATCAAAGAAGGATTCCTAAAAACAGGCAAGCCAAGTTCATCGATGAGGAAGATGTAATGTCTGATGACCAGTTGAAGGATCACATTCAGAAGCCCCAAAGAAGTACTCGAAGGAGCGGGCAAAATAAATACAATGATAAAAATCTTATGGATGACATGGCAGAAAATAATTTTTATATACTGTATAGAACTCGTAAAAGGAAGCAAGCTAAAGGTATGGACGAGGACAATATAGAGTCAGATGATCAAATGGAGGATATTTTTCATCAGCAGCACAAAAGAATTCTTCAAAGTAAGCAATCTAAATCTCGGATTCTTCAACAAATGAAACAAACTAATCCACTCCAGTTGAGAACCAAGACATCCCGTCCTGTGAAACAAGGTGCTCCCACACTGAAGAAATCAAAGGCTGCTCGGCAGGCAAAGAATCAAACTGGTAACTCCCAAGACTTAACAGTACATGTGGAAGAGGTAGAAGATGGTGGACCTCGCACACGACTTAGGAAGAGAGTCCTAGAAAAAGAGTCTGAAGGAAACTTGAAAGAAAAGAGAATCAAAAGGGAAAAGGTGAAGAATACAACAGCTGCGAAGGTTTCAGTTGGCCATGCCAAAGCAAAGGATGAGGAATCAGAATATCAGTGTGACATCGAGGGTTGTACCATGAGTTTTGGGTCTAAACAGGAGCTGCTGCAACATAAGAGAAACATTTGTCCTGTGAAAGGATGCGGAAAGAAATTTTTTTCACACAAATATCTAGTGCAGCATCGTCGAGTTCATGAAGATGACCGCCCATTGAAGTGCCCTTGGAAAGGGTGTAAGATGAGTTTCAAGTGGGCATGGGCACGCACTGAGCACATTCGAGTCCACACTGGTGCTCGTCCTTATGTGTGCGCTGAGCCAGGGTGTGGGCAAACATTTAGATTTGTTTCTGATTTCAGTCGTCATAAGCGAAAGACTGGTCATGCAACCAAGAAGAATTGTTGATAGCAAGTGTGATAGTGATAGATGTTAGCATTGTTGACAAATTTATTAGTATATGTATATTGCTCAATGTCGTCTAGGACTAGGTATTAATTAACTGTTTAGGATATATTCCCTGGAATCTGTCATTGGGAATAACTATTAATTCTGCTTGGTTAGGTGTTTTTGTACCCATTTATTATAGTAGCAAGCAAAGCAATTTCTTAGATACAGAAACATGATTCTAATCCATCGCATATGTCCTGCTTGGTGCGGAATTCATACTCCAAGCTAGAAGGTCCTACTCGTGAGATACCGAAGTCATGCTCTTTTGATGCCAAATGTTCACAAAATTTTATGGGTCTGATCTTAGGAATTGTAGCAGTTGCACATTTTCTGTGCAGCATGGTCATGGCTTCTATTTACCCTACACCAACTCATTGAATGCCGAATTTCCAATCTCCAATAGATTGACATACAAGTGGCATATGGGGAATCTTCTTAAGACCAACATGTCGTCATTTTAGGTAATTTATTCTCTTCCATACTCTTTGCCTACAGTTCCTTCTTCTTTACTATGTTTCCCGTTTTCATACTACGTTTAGTACTTTATTTTTAACCCCAACTCTATTTGAATTGTAGAAACAGAAAAAGAGCTGTGATGGCAATTTAGGTGAGGAAAGAAGTGGATGATAAAGATACATGATATGGTTTTACATTAATAATGTCATTTGAGTGTTTTTAAGTTTACTTGGCCAACAATCTTCTTCTTTCGAACAACCAAGCTAGTGTCTATGCCTTTTTATTTTATTTTATTTCACTGATTCTCACTTTTCTTGATTAAAATTGTGTTGAATCTGTGGTGAATGAAGGATGATAAATTGATGAATTTAAGAGTTGGCTTCCTCGGTAGATTCTTTCTGATTACATTTTTCTGCTTGATAAAGTGTGACCTTGTGATACTTTTTTGTGGAACTTTCTTATCAGGACCCAGTTAGTAGGGCAATTGTAGATTCCTACACGAGTCATGGACAACGGGAGGGAGAGCTTTAACAAAACAAGTATCTGCACTTTTACCATTCTTGTGTTTGTGTTGGATTCGATGCTGCTGATGGTGTGCTTGATGCTCATTCTTTGTGTTGATTGCTGGTGTTCTTATTCATTCTCAGTAGCACTTCAAATCACAATGATCAGTTAAAGGTGAGGTCACTTTTAGCTTCAGAATTCCTTTTTTTTTTTCCTATTTGGAATTATTCCTTTCAATTATTAAGTGCAAGTATTGTATAGTTAAGAGCTTGAAGCAGCGGCAATGTGGATTCAGTTGTTTCATGGAGCGCTATTAAATGAAACGTTTTAAGTATGAGAGTGGGACTTTATTATCGAAGGATGAGATTATTTCTGAGAACTTGTGCATGTTGCTCCTGACAGGTGATCATATTGTACGTTGTCCTAAAAGGATATGGTAAACCTTTAGGTAGGGTATCTGTTTTTTTTTTTTTTCTGGTACTAGAACAATTTTTAATGCAACAAAAACTTCTGAGCTGTCTGAATTAACATATATGAGCTGTTTTGTCGACATGTCTCGTGCATGGCCCGTGGTTCTTTTTATGGTGCCTTGCATACAAATATGTTGATCTTCCAGCAAAAGTCACCCAAATTCCTTAGATTGGATTCTTTCTTCTACTTTTGTTATTGCCGATTCATCATGGACAATCTTTGTCTGCCAAAATGGTTAAAGTTCATTTCACTTGAGTGATATAGAGTTGCCTAAAAATGGTTGTTTGTTTTATAGGTATAGTGCAGGTTTGCGACAATTTAAGGATGGAAAAGGTCGGGGATTCTTTATCGAAGAGGTTTCGCCAACAAGCTACCAAGGTGAGGAAAGACTACTACACCTGCGAGCTCATTAAAGAAGTTGTTTATGTTTCTAATTATAAAAGTAACATATATCTTCCATTGCAGATTACAAAGCAGTAACCTTCTATTCCTGAATTTTATTTTTAGTATCCGTTGCATGCCTTCATAACTTCCTAGTGTTAGCCTTTGAATGGGTGTAGAGTGATTTAATTTTTGACATTTTGACGGGATAAGTTATACTTTTAGAGTTTGAGATGTCTAATGCAGTTTTTCAAAGGCTAGCTCCTAGATTAGTTGCACTATGTCTTTGCCAGCCATATGGTCGATTGTGTTCTTTTGCATTCGAGTCAAGGCTTAATGAAAGCAGATGTAGTTAGTGGAAACCAATTATCATTTGATTCAAGTATGCTTGAGGAGCACATGTGACACGTGAGTACTTATTCTCTATTATTATTATTATTATTATTATATATTTGTAAATTAAAGTTTTTGATTTTCTAACATAATGTTAAACATGCTATATGTAAATGTAGTTGTTGATAGTGTATATTTTTGCAAAAAATGTATTAGTTAACTGATAATTTCCACTTTGTAATCTCTAATATTTTTAATCGCTAATTCACTTTTAAATCCTTTTCTGGGCAGGTAACCTTTTTTTTTTCAGAGATGCCCAAGTTGATATTCAAGTTAACCAATTTTTTAAAACTCTTGTTTAAAACTACCTACTTTTTTTAATTTTTAAAATCTACCAATTTGCTACTTATTTCCCAAAGCTTCGTAATTATTGTTTCTTTTTTTGACCTTTATTAACACCCAAACTGAGGAAATAAATTGTTTTATATTTTATAACTAATAAAACTTTGGTTCAAAAAAATTTTGGCATATTTTTTCCCTGACTTTTAACTTTATATATATATATATATATATATATATATATATATATATATATATATATATATATATATATATATTTTAATTTTACTATGTAGTTGTTTCAGCACCACCCTTAAGTATGTATATTTATTATTATTATTTTATTTGTACATCTGATATTGAAGTTTTGTTTTTTTTCTAACGTCATGTAACATGAACTGTTCGAGTTTAGTATAACTGAGCAGTTTATACTCGGTAATGTGTATAATCTTGATAAAACTGCATTAAGTGATAATTTCCAATATCAATAATTTTTTATTCCTAAGTCGTCTTAAATATTTTTCTGACCATATAACCACTCTTTTTTATAAGAAAAAACTTTCAAATTAAACGTTCTAAATATACAAATAACTATAAACAAATTTTTAAAGTCATAGTTTAAAAAACTGCTCACCTTTTAAATTTAAAAATCTAGCAACTCATGTTTACTGGACTTCTATTTTTACCTGGCGCAGTTCGTAACCCCAAGAATAAGTAAATACAGTAGTATATTTTAATAGTAATTGTTAAAACTGCCCATCATTCATAATGAAACTGTCTGACTTTTTCAAACAATCTAATTTTTTATTTTATAGATAAGTTTTCTTACTAGTATGTTCTGTAGATTAAAAAGTTTTTCTTTTTGGGAAAAAAAGTTAGGTAAAATAAAGAAAATTAACATTTTTAAAATAATAAATAAACATTAATATTTGTATAATTACGAAGTTATTTAGCATGAACAAGAAGAATAATTTTGAAAAATATTGATTTTATTATATTTTTTATATGGGAGTAAAAAAATATGGAGACTTATGAAAAGTAATATTTTGCTTTATCATTCTCATAGTTACAGATAACTTAATAGAAAAGTGTTCATTTTTTTTCCTGAGTATTCATTTTTCAGTCACTTTTACATGAACTCAACCTGATTCATGTTAATTAAGAATGAATTTGACACTTTTACTCTTAAATTAGAGCTCAAAATTTACGTCAAGAATTTGCTATGATAATAAAATAATGATAATTGTTGTAGATAAATTGGAGGCAGGTGATACAATATTTTCTTTCACTTTCTTTGCACTTATACAACATAATTCTCTTATGTATGTATTATATAATAATCACAATTCTTTATATTTACCAAAAAAATACAAAAAAATTGGGTTATTTGAATTGATCTATTAGATATGTAAGTAGTCCTTAGCGAGACAATTTACTAATACAAATATTACACGTCATATTCAATACGAAAAGGTGAGATAACTTAATTGGTAGAACAATTCAGATCAATTTATTAGGTAATAAGGGTATGCATAAATTGATTTCCAATATGTGTCAAAGTTAGAGGTTAGAATGGAAGACTAGTCAAAGTTCCTTTTAAGAGTATTGGTAAACCAAAGAGCTTCTTCAATGCAAAGAAGCATATATTGTTGATTTACTAGACATATTGTATAAATATTTTGTCAATTCAATTCATACAAATGAATAAATAAAATGTGACCTTAACATCATTGTTGACATAGGAATAATATGGATTAACCGACATATTTTGATTAAATTTTTAAAATAAATTTTTTTATTTTTTCTATATTTCATTTAAATTTGATAGATTAAACTTTGAAGAGTAAATTTATATTTTCTAACTTTTTAAGATTTGGTTTAAGTTATATTTATAATTTTTTGAGATTTAGTGGTTTCTTTTAAAATTTATTTTTAAGTAATTATATATTAATAATAAAATTTATTTACAATATATTGTTTAATATGATACCATAGTATGTTTATATTAATATTATTTATTTTTAAATATATATACATATTAGAAAATAAATTTTAATTTCGTATCTTAATTAAAGATGATGTTTAAATTAAATTTAAGCAATGCATTATTGGATCTAAATAAATTATCCTTTTTAATGGTGGAGACACCCTTATCAATTCAAACACTCCCAAATTTGCTTGGTTAGATGTCACTAAGAAATCACATAAATGCAGTTTTGTAAATGCAGTTTTAAATGGACATGACTTTACTATGAACTGTTCCCAAAACTGAAAATCAAGTATTTTATTTTAAAAAAATAGTATTGACATGCCCAATAGTCACTCAATTACTGAGATGCTCTCACCTGTAACCAAAATAATAATTATTAATATTGTTGTTCTAGACAAATCATATAATTTAAAAATGATGTGCTTGGAACTTTGTAATACAAAGAAGCTGGTATGCAAAAACTATGAGCTGGATGTTACATTCCCAACCTGTTGAAGCCACTTCTGAATTTAGACCAAAAATTCGCCCATCGACTTTCTTTTATTTACAATTTGCAATTAATATAAAAAAAAAATGGTCAAAGTTGAAATACTCTTCCCTTGCTTTTGAATAACAAACTCTATGCACCTGTTATTTAACTTGACCCAACAAAAAAATTACTAATATAGTAACATTGTCACATATTCTATAAAGATATAAATTCCATCTTCGCAGAGTCCATTTCAATGCACAAACACTCAATTATTTATGAACAAAATCCTTTAGATTGAAGCAAACATTCTAGTTTCTTTTGCTTTTTAAAATCTTTATACTTATCATTATTCTCTTTGTCACAGTTTGGCAAAACTAGGGCTTAAACTAGAACAAACATTTGTTTTTATCCTAAAATATCCCATGATAAGCACTTATACAAGAAAACACTGCTATTAGATTAATTAAATAATTAAATGCAATAATTATTATTGTAACTATTGATTGTTTATGTGAAAAATTACACTAAACATACATGCAAATTATATTTTTAGATAGTTGTTAGTTTAATACTTTAATAGACATGAAGTTTCCTTCCTTCAAATACCCATAAAATTCATATGAAATATTTTATAAAAAAATTGAGTATAATTCTATTAAAAGTAGCAATTTATTATTATTATTTACTAGTTTGTTTATTAAGAATAGTGTAAAATTTTTTTGACAGTATTAATATATATATATATATATATATATATATATATATATATATATATATATATATATTATGCATAACTTTTTTAATATTATTTTCTAACTATTAATTATCATTTATAATAAATTTATTATTTTTATGATCATGAACTTAAATATCCTTTAAAATGTTACGTTATTAAACAATCGAATAAAATTTTTAAATATTTTCACTGTCACAATACATCCTTTAACACTAACCGATTGTTGGTTAGTCTAAAACTAAATTTAGACATCTTACACATAACATAATCCAACGTTTGAATCTTGCAGAAAGAAAAATAACACATGATAAAAAAAATTACTAAAAATCAACCAATTTCTGAGACCATAGGTTGATCAAAAGAAAAAACATGTAAATAGTTCATAATTATAAGGTGATGAGAATCTAATTAAAGTTATTTCTTATTAATAATATAGAAGGTGGCTTCCAAAACAGTACACAGCACATCAACATTACAAAGGAGCACACTTTTTTTTTTTCTTCTCTTTTTATGTTCACACTCACTCACTCACACTGCTTCTGGATTTTGATTCCCCTCATATAAAAACGCAACCTTTTTTCCTCCTCCTTTCTCTTCTGCTCTCTCCGTGCGTTTTATTTCCCCTTTTTTTTCCTTCTTTTGAACAAAAACCACCTTCTGTTATTAGGGTTTGAAATGTGGAGGGAGAATGGGAGGCTCTGAATCCAATTCTGCGTCACTTTCCATTTCCAATGGCGAAGATCCCCAATTGGGGGCTTCTTCTCCCCCTCCTCCTCCTCCTCAGCCGTCAGATCTCAATCACGCGGCGGAGCATGAGACACTCTCTGGGGAGCTTCAGAGCAAGTTGGATTTGAAGGGTGAGGATGAAAGTGAGGACAAAGTTTCCGACTTGAACGATGGTGGAGGAGTTTGCGACGAAGAAACTGCAAAGGGTGATGGAGATAGTAGGGGTTGGGAGACAAATAGTTGGAATGAGGAAGTGGGTGTTGATGTTGATGCTGATGAAGATGGTGTTGTTGTTGGTGTTGGTGATGTTCATGGTGATGATGGAGTGGAGATGAAGGAAGAGAGAAACAGTGATGTGACTCACCAGTACCCTTTGAGGCCTGAAGCTGAGGATTGTGCATTTTATATGAAAACTGGGAATTGCAAGTTTGGGTTTAACTGCAAGTTTAATCACCCTCTTAGGAGGAAATCCCAGGTACTTCTCGTGCCTTTCTTCTCCTATGTATTCCTCTTTTAGATGCTATGTTTGTTAATGATGCTGTTGTTTTTGTATGGTTTGTTTATTTGCATTGATATCTGTTAGTGATCAATATTACATTTTTGGACGTTAAGCTTTAGAACAATTCACTTGTGTAAAGGTTATCTTTTCTCCGAGGTTTCCTTTACGGTGACATTGTGTTATTTGTGGTGCTGGATTGAGAACAAGAGTAGTTTGCCTTTGCTGAAGGTATACTTTTGATTGGAGGGACTGGTAAATGGTCAGAACTGTTACATTATGGCTGGTAGGTACTTGATATTGAACTGTCATTTTTGGAGGAAGTGCTATTTTTGGTAATTTGCTTTTATGATTTTATAACGTCTCTGTTTTGGTCGGTCTTTTTACTCTATAGCATTGCTAAAATGATTTATTAAGGCTTCAAAATTTGCCTACTTTTGTGAGGTCTCCTTTATTACCTCTTCAGACTTAATAAGGTGTTGGTCATTGAGTATATCAATATATCAATGAGGTTCTTTTCACCATTTTATGCCTGGAAACTTATTATGCAATGTTCACTTCTTAAAAATGCTGTTCTTTGTGTTGATGTTTTAACGATCAACAAAGGCTGTTAAAGAGAAGGCGGGAGAAAGAGAAGAACCCACAGACAGATCAAGCACAACAGAATGCAAGGTTATTGTCACAATTCTGCTTCTAAGCAAATTTTAATTTTCATGTCTGTCATTTCAGCATATTATTGTTTTGGCTTTAATGTTCATATTGTAATAATTTAAATACTCCAGCTATTTGAATTGCCATGGAAGGTTGTGTGTAAGTCACTGTAAGGTCTATTCAAGGTGATTCAACCTAGTTTTTTATTTATATTTTTCATTTCCTTCCGTGACATTGAGATCATTGATCATTTATATGCTATATGTTCAATTTTGGGTGATGTCATCTTCTGTCATTTCTGGACTTGTGGGATGTGAGTTTGGCAAAGTAATGTATATAGACTGTATTCTATATTAGAATTTTTTTTATCAATAAATATTTTCTGTGGCTGAAAATTAACATCTGTCTGTTTTGATTACTTGTGTTTGGATTGTGGTGATGTATGCTATCTTAATAGTTTACATTAGACATGGACAGGGAAAACAGTGAAATATCTGTTAGGATGGTTTTGGTTTATTTTGTGGCATTTTTGTTGATTTAGCTCTTTCTTATCATACCCTAGCAAGGATAATGATAACAATGATATTAATTTTATTAAAATGAATGGATAAAAAACTTATAAGTAAATGATATCAATTGTTCGGTTGAAAAAATTATTGGACCTTCAAAAACAACGTAAGGAGAAAAGAAGTTTGTATATGATTTTTTTCTCTTGCTCAATCCATGTAAAAATCAGCAAATCTCACTATTCATGACATGTTCATAACAATTTATTTCCTGACCTTATGGCAGTATTATCAAAGATCTGGGGGTTGTAAGTTTGGAAAATCTTGTAAATATAACCACACAAGAGGAAAAATTTCAACAACAACACCAGCACCAGTTTTTGAACTAAACTTTCTTGGCCTGCCGATTCGTCAGGTACAATTTTGTTACTTTCCTATAACAAAACATATGTATGTGATGTCTACCTCTTACTGCAGTCCTCTAAAATAGTTGTTTCTTAGATATTAATAAGGTCAAGTTTCATGACAGGGGGAGAGGGAGTGCCTCTATTACATGCGCACTGGCTCTTGTAAATTTGGAGCAAACTGCAAATTCAACCATCCTGACCCTACAGCTGTTGGAGGATGTGAACCTCCCTCAGGGTTTGGTAATGGAGGGCCTATTTCATTACAAGGTGTATCACGACCATCTGTACCCTCCTGGTCTTCTCCAAGATCATTAAATGAAGCATCTCCTTTTGTGCCAATGATGCTTTCACCTACTCAAGGAGTTTCTACCCAAAGTTCTGACTGGAATGGATACCAGGTAAATAGATAGATTCAATGCCAATAAGCATCTGGCAAGGTGCAATCTATTATGTAGTTAGTACTAGGTAGTGCAATGTCAATTCTTTGTTGCTGCAGATACTTTGGCATTGTTGTGTTCGAATTTTTGTTTCCTTTTTGCAACTTTATATTGTCCTGTCGTTGGTTTCCTTATGCATTCTAAATAACTTCCTAAATTGTGAGATAATGTCATTGTCACCTGTTGACTATTGCAGACTTATCATTAGTTAACATGTTTTGAATACTGTAATAAAATAAATAAGCCATTTGAGGTTTGAGTGCAAATACTCAAACCAATTACTACAAAAAAGTTCTTATGATTTAGAACGTCCAGTTTTGTTGATCTGGTGTGTGATCTATTTTGTTAAACTGCAAGCATATTGAAGAATCATGCATATTTGGCTTTATGCCTAGAAGTGAATTTGAAATTGCACCTATTACTGATCTTTAAAAGTAAAAATATGATTATGGCATCTAATCTTTAGATTTTGTTGTGATCATTCTACAGCTTCATTTCCCTTCCTCCCTAGTGTTTGTTATTCTTATTTCTGTGCCATGATTTTTATGGGAAAGCATCTTACTCTATGCAATGCAAGAACTGAGTGGTCTTGTCGTTTACCTGAGTTAACTATTCTGTCAGCTGAACTAATGCAAATGGTTGTTTTCCCATTAAATTGATCCATTTTGTGGTTTGTAAAGGCATCTGTCTACCTACCTGAGAGGAACATGCATCCACCTTCTACATTTGTCTTGAACAACCCAGCAGTCGATACAAATGTTTACTTGCATCATCAAAAGCAGATGTCTGTGGAAGAGTTTCCAGAAAGGCCTGGTGAACCTGAATGTAGCTACTTCTTAAAAACCGGGGATTGCAAGTTTAAATCTAATTGTAAATTCCACCATCCAAAGAATCGGAATGCAAGATTACCTCCATGCAGCCTCAGTGACAAGGGTCTTCCTTTGAGACCTGTAAGGTTTCATATCTGAAAAGCTTGAAAAATTATTTTCTTTTGTTTAGCATGTGGTTGTGTTAATCTAAAATATATGGAATTAGTATGGCATGGTTACCTGGAGATGACTGTGTTTCCGATTTTGGAAAGATATTTACTTTAATTTGTTTAGTCGTATGGGACTAAAAGCTTGATTGGCTAGTTTCTCTTATTTAATGTCAATTTTATTTGTCATGAAATCCAGGACCAAAGTGTCTGTTCCCATTACAGTCGCTATGGAATTTGCAAATTTGGACCAGCTTGTAAGTTTGACCATCCAATAAACTTGCAGCCCTTAATGATGTCTGGACTTGGTGACCAGTCATACACAAATTCAGCTAGTGTTGAGGTGGCTGGGATAGGTGAAAGTACAGGTGAAACTGAAGCAACAATTCAGCAATCTGTGTAAACATGTCTTTGAGGATCTTCTAGCTATCATCAAATTTGTAGGTTTCTTCTTAAACATGATAAATTTATTTAACTCTTCCCTAGCACTGTCCAATGCAGCACAAGCATTGCAAAGAATAGCAACATATATATGTCAAACAGTTTATATGTATTTATCACAAGTAACATTTGCATGTGTAGAGATTATCTTTTATTCTTGGCTTGTTCTCTTGGATTACAATTAGTCTGGTTTGAAATGGTTGTTGTGGTTTTCTTATTTTACATATGTGAATGGGGTTATGAACCTTGGTATGCCATAAATAGCAACCAGTGGACTCATCTGATGAGCAAAATAAGTTGATAACCAACCCACATGGAGATCAGTGTTTGGTTTGCAAAAGATTGACCATACCTTTTCAAACATTTTGTAAAGCCATTGCTTTTTTTTTTTTTTTTTTTTTTTTTTTT